>OOCB01000054.1_pt1 | contig 162947 bp, 126 predicted proteins | sample 1671351 | NCBI WGS metagenome assembly OOCB01 (sample SAMN06348148, study PRJEB24527) | human gut metagenome | biome: human gut; feature: ankylosing spondylitis patient; material: feces | host: Homo sapiens | place: China | collected 2015-10 | reverse complement strand
TCGTTGCTGGAGTCGTGCACGCATACGCGCGTCGGCGTGCGTATGCCGTGATGTGACCTTTGTAGTGGAATTGAAGAGTTGAGGGACTTCTGCTGTTTTCGTGGGTTAGGTTCTTGGTTGTGGTAGGTGTATGTCGAGTCCGTCGCAGCGGAGCATGACGAGCGCGATGAGGCTGCCTGAAGTGGCCTGATTTCTGTTCCCCTTTTATTGTGAGACGGCTTGTGCCGCTTGGTTTGCATGATACTCGGTTTCGATCTGTTCCGGTGTCCTGCAGCCCAGCGACTGGTGGAGACGCTTCGAGTTCCACCACGAGACCCACCGGAACGTCGCCAATTCTGGCTCGGCCAGGTCGGCGAATGGCTTGCGCCGCCACACCAGCTCGGTCTTGTACGCGCCGTTGACGCTTTCGGCCATGGTGTTGTCGTACGAGTCGCCGACCGTGCCGGTCGAGGGAAGCATGCCGTGTTCCCTGACCTGGTGGTGTACACCGTGCTGATGTGTGTTTTTGTCAAATTGAAGTAGTCCAGAATGGCGTGTCAATTCAATCTCGTGCTCTACGGCCCGTCGGCACCGGCAAGACGCATCTCGCGGTCGCGTCGGGCAGGCTCGCGTGCATGCGCGCGGTACCGGCCGGGTTCTTCACCGCGACCGGGCTGCTCATGCGGCCGCGCCGCGCGAAACGGGGGGCTCGACGCGGAGCTCCGGCAGATCGCCAGGGCGAGGCTCCCGGTCATCGACGAGTTCGGCTACATGCCGATCGACCGCACCGTGCGCCACGGAAGGCTCACCGGATTCGAGGGAGGCTCCTACCGTAGCGAGCACGCCCTCATGACCAGATAGCCGGGAAGAAAAGGGCGGCGGGTTCCGACGGCGCGGTTTCTGTTGGAAACCAGCCGCCTACGCCGCTGAAAAAGTGCCCATACTGTGGACACCAACTTGCAGAAACACAATCCGCACGCTCCGTCCCGGGATGCCCGGTCATCCAGTAGTAGGTGGAGCGGGGAACGCCCGGCATCCTGCATCGCGCTGATATCGGGTAGCGGGCGGTGTTGGCCCGTATCACGCCTGCCTTCGTGCGAATACCGGCACCGCGGGGTCGATCGCGCGATGTCGTACTCGGCCCTGATCTCCCGGGATGGCTTGCCGTTCTCGTACAACTGCGCGATCTGCCGTTTGAACGCCTCGTCGTAGTGGCGGGGGATGTTTCGGGCCGGCCATCGTCGGCCTCCAATCTCATGTCATTCGTCCCTCATCGGACTGTCTAATACATTGTAGCCACGCCGATCGCGGCGAGGCCGTCGAACGGCGAGGGCATCGCCGTTCCGAGCCGTTCGGCGACCCGGCGGGCGATGTCTCCCGCGGTCCTCCATACGATATGCGGGAAACCGCCGACCGTCTTCTGGTTCGCGACGCTCACCGGCCACGCGCACTCCGACTCGAAGTCGCGCGTGAACCGGCTGCCCGGCTCGGCCCACGACACCATCGCGACCACGACCCCGCACTTCGGGCAATCCACCCGCGGCATGTCGGCGACAAGACGGCCGTGTATATCAGCCACCGGTTGTCGTCGTGCAAGTTCTGCGACGACATCGCCGTGTCCGACCATGGCGCGATCGTCCAGTATGGCACGCGCGACCAGCTCGTGGCCGACGAAAACGGCAAGTACTACGAGTTGTGGCATGCGCAGGCGCAGTATTACGTCAAGGAGTAGGCGCCGCGGGTGGCGGATGCATTGTCGTGCGTCGGCATGGGCGGCAGCCCGACGGTGCCGCCCATGCCGGAAGGCCGGTAAGTACGGGCGCCCGCGGCCGGTCAGAGCGGCAGCAGGTCGCTCAGGTCGTCGCGCTCGCCGACGGCGGTGATGCGCCCCGCGTCCTTCTCTTGGGACCATGTGGTGATGCCGGCGGCGAGACGGAGCCACACCTCGGGGTCGAGCTCGATGACATCGGGCGGCGTGAGATTGTGCGGGTCGGACGCCGGGCCATCCAGGATCTTCACGGCTCCCCATGGTGCGACTCGCACTTCCACGCCGGGGCCGGGCGCCTTGCGCTCCAGCAGATATAAGGTGTATCGCACCGCCATCGCCCATGTCGGTCGGGGCAGCGCCGGCATCAGGGACTCCGAGTCCGCCCCGTCCTCGCGCAGTCGCTGCGCTGCGTCGTTCCACTGCTGCCACGCGCGCTCGCCCGCGGGTATGTCTCGTTCTCGAATTGCGGCCATGACTCCATTGTGCCTCTAGGGGTGACGATTGCCTTTTCGCATCGGCCGGCGGTTCTCGGTGCGGTTTCGGATGCTTTGCATCTTTGCAAAAGTGTTTCATCGGGCTTGCATCAGGTGTTGCAATACGTTGTTTTCCAACGTGGCAACGTTTTCTGTCGTCTCAAGATGCGGTTGATATATAGCCGATTTGGCGTATTTATGGCAAATCCTGTATGATATTTCATGTTTCTGCAAACGATTGCATAACGTTACGCAGCGTTCACCGGAACTTATTGGCGTGGTCACCAAGCCGTCGCATAATAACACAGGAAGCATAATCCGGAAAGAGAGTCAGACATGACTGAAATCACTGCACCCAAGTCGCCTGTCACGACCGCCGAGTTCGCGGACGGCATCCGCGAACAGCTGAAGTACAGCCAAGGCGTCACCGTCGAGCAGGCCACCCCCGCCGACGTGTACGTCGCCTCCTCGCTGGTGGTCCGCCACTACCTGCAGGACGCATGGTTCAAGACCCAGCAGGACATGGTCAATGGCAACACCAAGGCCGTCGGATACCTGTCCGCCGAGTTCCTCATGGGCAAGCAGCTGCGTAACGCACTGCTCAACGCCGGCATGATCGACCAGTTCAACGAAGCCGTCAAGGACCTGGGCTTCGAGCCGCAGGACGTCATCGACGTCGAACACGAGCCGGGCCTCGGCAACGGCGGCCTCGGCCGTCTCGCCGCCTGCTTCATCGACTCGCTCGCGTCCCTCGGCGTGCCCGCGTTCGGTTACGGCATCCAGTACAAGTATGGCATCTTCGAGCAGGCCTTCGACAAGGACGGCAAGCAGATCGAGAAGCCTGACTACTGGCTGACCAACGAAGAGCCCTGGGGCCACATCGACTACAACCGTTCCCAGAAGGTCTCCTTCGGCGGCGAAGTCGTCGAAGAGAACGGCAAGAAGATCTGGAAGCCGGCCTGGTCCGTGCGCGCCGTGCCCGTCGACTACATGGTCCCCGGCTACGCATCCGGCCGCGTCAACACGCTGCGCCTGTGGAGCGCCAAGAGCTACGACGAATTCGACCTGCTCACCTTCAACAAGTCCGAATACCTCGACGCCGTCAAGCCGCAGGTCAAGGCCGAGAACATCTCCAAGATTCTCTACCCGGAGGATTCCACCCCGCAGGGCAAGGCGCTGCGTCTCGAACAGCAGTACTTTTTCGTGGCCGCGTCCCTGCACGACGCCATCCGCGTGTTCTACCCCGGCCAGAGCAAGCCCGACCTGACCACCTTCCCGAGCAAGATCACCTTCCAGCTCAACGACACCCACCCCGTCATCGGCATCCCCGAGCTCATGCGCATCCTCATCGACGAGTACGGCTACGACTGGGACACCGCCTGGTCCATCACCACCAAGACCTTCAACTACACCTGCCACACCCTGCTGCCCGAGGCGCTGGAAGTCTGGCCGGCCAAGCTGATCTCCGAACTGCTGCCCCGCCACATGGAAATCATCAACGAGATCAACGAGCACTTCCTCGCCGAACTCAAGACCAAGACCCGTGACAAGGCCAAGATCGAGCGCATGCGCATCGTCACCGACGAGGAGAACCCCAAGGTCCGCATGGCATACCTCGCCACCGCCGGTGGCTCCCACGTCAACGGCGTCGCCGAACTGCACTCCGAACTGCTCAAGGACGTCACCCTTCGTGACTTCTCCGACCTCTACGGCGACAAGTTCACCAACGTCACCAACGGCGTCACCCCCCGTCGCTTCATCCGCCTCGCCAACCCGCGCCTGTCCGCCCTCATCACCGAAGGCCTCGGCACCGACAAGTGGCTGAGCGACCTCGAACTGCTCAAGGGCCTCGAACCCCTCGCCAAGGACGACGAATTCGTCAAGAAGTTCGCCGCCGTCAAGCAGGCCAACAAGGAGGACTTCACCGCCTACGCCAAGCGCGAATACGGCTTCGACCTCGACCCCAACACCATGTTCAACACCATGGTCAAGCGCCTGCACGAGTACAAGCGCCAGTCCCTCAAGATCCTCGCGCTGATCGCCAAGTACGCCGACATCAAGTCCGGCCGCGTCTCCGCCGACGATGTGCTTCCCCGCACCGTCATCTTCGGCGCCAAGTCCGCCCCGGGCTACTACCTCGCCAAGATGACCATCCAGCTCATCAACAACGTCGCCCGCGTCGTCAACAACGACCCCGACGTCAAGGGCAAGCTGCACGTCTTCTTCCCCTGGAACTACAACGTCCGCCTCGCCCAGCACCTCATCCCAGCCACCGACCTCGACGAGCAAATCTCCCAGGCCGGCAAGGAGGCGTCCGGCACCGGCAACATGAAGTTCGCCCTCAACGGCGCCCTCACCGTCGGTACGTTGGACGGTGCGAATGTCGAAATCCGTGAGCGTGTCGGCGCCGAGAACTTCTTCCTCTTCGGCATGACCGTCGACGAGGTCGACAAGCTCTACGAAAATGGCTACTCGCCGGCCAAGTACTACGAGGCCGACCCCCGCCTGAAGGCCGCCATCGACATGGTCTCCGACGGCACCTTCTCCAACGGTGACCGCAACACCTACGCCCCCCTCGTCGCCGACTGGCTCACCAAGGACTGGTTCATGACCCTCGCGGACTTCACCGCCTACTCCAGCATCCAAAGTGAGATCGAAGCCCTCTACCGCGACCCCCTCGAGTGGAACCGCAAGGCCGTCCTCAACGTCGCGAACTCGGGCTACTTCAGCTCCGACAGGTCGATCCAGGATTATCTCGACAACATCTGGCACACCTCCCCGTTGGCCTGATTGCGGAGCGTCCTCGTCGTTGCTCCTCAGTCGCGGTACCTTTGTACCGTTTCCTTCGGTGCGCCTAGAGGACGCACACGTAATCAGTCCAACGGGCTGCGCCCGCTTACCGACTGACGGCGTGTAACGTGATTCGCCCCCGCTGGCGGGGGCGAATTTTGCTTTACATCACTGCGCAGCGCGGCGAATGGCGAACACGGCGACTGCGGCGATTAGCAGCAGGAAGCCGCTTGCAAGCATCGCCATCACCGGGCTTGCTCGGCGTGGTCGGCTGCTGGTCACCATTCGACGCGATCGCGACCGCGAACGACGCGGATACGCCTGAGTCTCGATGTTCAACGATCCGGGAAGATCGTAATCCAACGTCTTTGCCTCATCGAACGTCCAGCTCACCCAAGGCTCGGGCTTCACACTGCCCTTGGACTACCAGTCGCCCCACGCGGTGTCGGTATTGCCATCGCATAGGTTCGAAACCGGCGTCTTGCCTTGCGAATACGACGCTTCGAGCTTGCCGGCACCGCATACGTTGCTGCCGTTTTTCGATCGTGGCGGCGGTGGGGCATGTCTCGACGAAGAGGGGCAAGGTCGGAATCGCCATGCAGTGAGCCATCCAGAGCCCCAATGCGGCACAACATGCGAAAAGAGCCTGTCTGCGAAATGCAGACAGGCTCTTTTCGCGGACACATGTGTGCCTACAACGATTGACTGTTAGATGAACTCAGGCGGCTTCCGGGGCTGCTTCGGCCTCATCGGCGTCGCCCTTGTCGGCGTCCTTGGTCAGGCCAAGGTCGACCGGGGACGAGCTGTTCTCCCAAGGCTCCTCCCACGGATCATAATCCGGGTTCTGCTGCTTGTAGATGTACAGACCAACCACGGCGGCCAGCAGCGCACCAAAGAACAACGCAAAGAACTTCCAACCGTTTGAAGACTTGTTCTCCATGACGGCTCCTTTCCCAATCCTGGTTGGCTTGCCCGTTCAAAACCAACTCTGGGTTCCATCTTAATTCCAAAAATGTGGCGATTGCGTGCGGGAATGCTTTTGCTTTGCCGGCGGTGCGCACGACGAGCCGGGAGCGTGTTGTTTCACCGTCCGGCGAGGAGATGCGATTCCGCTACAGTAGATGACATGAGTAATGGCCGATTCAGTTTGTTCCCCGGTGCGCCGTCGGCGCACAACCTGTTCTCCAAGCGTGCGATTCAATATCAGTGGCGGTCGAACGGCCCCGTGTTCACCAGCGCGATCATCATCGCGTGCGTCGCCGTGTGGGTTGTCGAGATGGTGTTCAGCCTGTTCTGGCCTCTTGGACTCGCAACCATGATCTATTACGGCCGGTTCGACCCGCTGACGGCGGTCGCACAACCGTGGATGTTCCTCACGTCGATGTTTCTGCATTCGCCGAAGTCGGTGCTGCATATCCTGTTCAACATGCTGGCGTTGTGGAGCGTGGGGCCGGTGCTGGAGAAGATGATGGGGCATTGGCCGTTTCTCGCGCTGTACGTGCTTTCCGGTTTGGGCGGCGGTCTTGGGCTGATGTCCTGGGCCGCGCTGTGGCCGGGTGGCACCGGGTGGCTTGGTGGTGCCTATGGCGCGTCCGGCGCGTTGTTCGGCCTGTTCGCGGCGATGCTAGTTGTGTACCGGCGCATCGGCGAGGATATCCGTTCGATGCTGGTCTGGATGGCGGTCAACTTCCTGATGCCGTTCCTGGTGGGCGGCATCGCATGGCAGGCTCATGTAGGCGGATTCATCGTCGGCGGCGTGTTCACGTGGCTGCTGATTTCCGGCGTGCACGCGTTGCGCGGCAAGAGCCTGACGTTCCGGACGATGGTGTACGGGGCGGTGGTGTTGGCGCTGATCGTCGCAGGCGTGCTGGTCTGTAATCTGAGCAATCCGGCTCTGACGTACATCATGTGATTGGCCTCTTACCCGGTGAAAGTCCCACCTGGCGCGACGTGTTCGAGAACAGCAGGCGCCTTACGGGTACAGGCGCGTCCACCTGGAATTGAGGGGCGTGGGCGTCGTCGTGTCCGCCAAACGGGTCATGCGCCTGATGGCCCGGCACGAGCTCGTGCCCGTGTCCAGGAGCGCGAGGCGCTACTCCTCGTACAGGGGTGAGATCGGCGAGGCGCCTGTCATCCACTCGGACCGCGGCTGCCACTACCAGTGGCCGGAATGGATACGCATCTGCAAGGGCCGCGGGCTGATCCGCTCGATGAGCGCGAAGGGCTGCAGCCCGGACAACGCGGCCGCAGAGGGGTTCTTCGGCCATCTCAAGCAGGAGTTCTTCCACAAGCGCGACTTCACGGGCGTCACGGTCGACGGGTTCGCCGACGATGCTCGACGAGTACATGACATGGTACCGCGACGAACGCATCAAGACCGAGTACGGGATGAGCATCATGGACAGGCGCATCAAGCTGGGGCTCGTCGGCTGAACGCATGTGATAACCTGCCAGACAACCATACAGACAACGAAGTCCAACAAAACGTCACCGCCCCCGAGCTTGTGATGGGACTTTTGTGGGGTGGGCGGGGCACTGGAGAATGGCTCGGGGTGGAGGCGTCGCACCAATGTGAATTACATGCGTGTAGTTTTCCACATGATGTGGAGAACTTTGTGGACAACTTGGGTATAAGTTGGGTATAACTCGTGGATAACTATGGTGAATAAGTCCGTGTGAGCTCTAACAATGTTGGAAATAATGGGTTTTGACACATTGTGGACAATGTGCACAATGCGAATAAGAGTTATCCACAATTGTGTATAAGTATGTGAATAATGTGGATAACATGGGGAAAACCGGTGGATAGATAGTGCACAACTTGATTTGCGGAGCATCCGTTACGGGTCTCGAAGCCGGGGCGCGATGACGCTGCCGGGATACCATGACACTATGGATATTTCGTCTCAGACCAGTCGGTTCATTGCGGCGCACCGCAATCAGGATGTGCGCGACCTGGCGCTCAGCGCCAAACGCGTGGACGGGCTTGACCTGCCATTCGCGCTCGACCAGATCGCCGGCTGGCAGACTGCGTGCCGCAAGCTGCCGCAATGGGCCGAGACCGACGGCATCGTCTATCCGCCGCACATCTCCATGGAACAGTGCTCTTCCCAGTTCGCCGCGCAGTACAAGGCCGGCATCGCAAGGCGCGTAGCGGGCGCCGGCGGTGCGATGGTCGACCTGACCGGCGGATTCGGCGTCGATTGCTCGTATATCGCGCGTGGATTCAGCCGGGCGGTCTATGTGGAGCGCCAGCCTCACCTGTGCGAGCTCGCGGCTCATAATTTCCGGGCGCTGGGACTCCCGCACATGGATGTGATCAACGGCGATGCGGAGGATTGGCTGCGCGGCGTCGTTGACGCCCGCGCCGCCTCCGCAGACTCGGCCGCAGTCGATTCAGCTACAGCCGTTCCCATCGCGCTGATCTACCTCGACCCCGCGCGACGTGACGCGCATGGCGGCCGAACCTATGCCATCGCCGACTGCACGCCGGACGTACTCGCGCTGAAAGACCGTCTGCTGGCCGTCTCGCCGCACGTCATGGTCAAGCTGTCTCCGATGCTGGATTGGCGAAAGACGGTTGCGGACTTCAACGGTTCGGTCGGCGAAGTGCATATCGTCTCCACAGGCAACGAATGCAAGGAACTGCTGCTGGTGCTCGACCGCGGTTCGCACGACGCCGTACGCGTGATCTGCGTCAACGATGGCGACGTATTCGGATACGTCCATGACATGAAGACCGGCGCGGATTCTGACGGCGTGGTCCTCGCCTCCGCAGGAGAAAAAGGCAGTCAGGGCGGGTCTGCAGAGCCGTCACACGCCGCTCCGGAACAGCCCAGGTATCTGTACGAGCCGAACGCTTCGCTGATGAAGGGCGGCTGTTTCGCGCTGCTGGAGGACCATTATGGTATGCGCCAGATCGGTCCGAACAGCCACCTGCTGATATCGGGCACGCCGGCGCCGCAGTTTCCCGGCCGGGGATTTGTCATTGAAACCATCGCGGGTATGGGCAAGAAAGAGCTGAAACGGGCTCTAGCGGGCGTCGACAGGGCGAATATCGCAGTGCGCAACTTCCCGTTGACCGCTGTCCAGCTGCGCAGGAAACTCAAGCTGGCAGACGGCGGCGATGTGTATCTGTTCGGCACGACATCCGTCGATGGCCGTCATGTCATCGTCCGCACCGTGAAGCAGTGAAACCGCGAAAAGGGTATGACAGCAACACAGTTTGGCGGTGGCGCAGCACCATGCCGCGCCACCGCCAAACCGTAACGTCGCTTACCGTCGATATGGAGCTGGCTGCCGCGAGGGGATCTCGCCGCTCAGCGCCACCACATCGTCATGATGAATCCGACCATAATGATCGCGAAGGCGATTGCCAGGTTCCAAGCGCCGATACCCGGGATCGGCCACGTGCCGTTCGGCGACAGGTAGTAGACCACGGCCCAGATCAGGCCGATGATCATCAGCGCGCAGAACAGCGGGACGAACCAGCGCGGGTTCGACTTGGTGCCCTTGATGGTCTCCTCGACGCGGCGCGTGTTCTCCGCCTGCCGCGACATCATGCGCTGCATCTGCGGGGTCATCTCTGACTTGTCGGCGGTGGCGTTGAGCACCGCCTGCACCTTGTCCATGGAGACGCCGTAATCGTCATCGGCCTCGTCGGTCTCGTTGGTGTCGGTCTCGTTGGTGTCCGTGTCCTTGACGTCGGCGTCGGTCTCGGCCTGCCAGTCCTTCTGGTCTTCCGAGTCGGTTTCGTGCAGCTCTGTGTCAGCCATAAGCGTAGTCTCCATTCAATAGGCTAAAAAATCATAATAGCGGTTACACTCGAAAGTTGAACACACTGGGAGGAATCATGGCCAGACACACCAGCAGGCACGCCGCCCGGCGCACGTGGCTCAGCGGCTTCGCGGTGTGCCTGATCGTGGCTTTTTCCGGGTATCTGCTGGTGACGAACGTGCGCGTGAACCGCACGGCAACGGTCACTTCCGACACGGCGGACCTGGTGGAGCAGCGCGTGGAGCATGTCGACCAGCTGCAGAAGGACATCACCGACCTGAGCGCGCAGATCAACACGCTGAAGGATTTCGCCAACAACAGTGGCTCCTCCGAGAGTGGCTCCTCCGAGCAGCCCTCGGGCACGAGCGACCCCAAGCCCAGCGACACCGAGGACGCGGGCTCCGGCACCATACTGCCGGCGGTGCACGGTCCCGGCATCACCGTGACCCTGAACGACTCCCCGTTGTGGGAGAACATGGTGGACAGCTCGGGCTCGGCCGCGAACATCAACGATTACGTCGTGCATCAGGAGGACGTGGAGGCTGTTGTCAACGCCCTGTGGGCGGGCGGCGCGGAGTCGATGATGATCATGGACCAGCGCGTGTTGTTCAATTCCGCAGTGATCTGCCAAGGAAATGTGCTTCTATTGCAGGGCAAGAAATACTCGCCGCCGTTCACCGTGTCGGCGATCGGCCCCACAGATGCCATGATTCGGGCTTTGGACGACTCGAACGCGGTCAAGTTGTATAAAGAGTATGTCAGCGCATTCGGATTGGGCTGGAAAGTGGAAAAAAAGGACGATCTCGTGTTCGGGCAGTCTGCGGCGACGCTGCAGCCGTTGCGGTATGCGTCCGTGGTCAAGGACGGGAGCGAGGAATGAAGCATTCGCGCAACTCTCAACAGATTCAAGGCGATTTTCAGGATTTCGAGGCGCCTGCCCCTGCTGAACCGGAGTACGCAGGGGAAGTGACCATGGCGCTGCCTCCGGTGCCGATGCCCGATCCGAACGCCCGGCGCGGCCTCGCGCAGCCGGCGGCCAAGCGCAGCGTTCTGTGGTCGGTGCTGGGGATCCTCGGCGAGGTGCTGATGACGCTGGCGGCCGTCTGCGCGCTGTACGTGGTATGGCAGATGTGGTGGACCGGCGTCCAGTCCGAGCACACGCAGGTCGAGACCCGCCAGTCGGCGTCATGGTCCGATCCGGCCGGCGGCGACAGCTCGAAGGTCGCCAAGGCGCAAAGCGGCGACGTGCCGGTCCAGCCGACGAGCGCAAGCGATGGCGAGCTCATCGCGCAGGTGTACGTGCCCCGGTTCGGCCAGGGGTGGGTGCGTAACGTGGTCGAAGGCACGGACGAGGCCGAATTGTCGCTGCATGGTCTGGGACATTATCCGTCCACGCAGATGCCCGGTTCAGTCGGCAATTTCGCGGTCGCCGGCCACCGCAACGGCTACGGTCGGCCGCTGGGAGACGTCGACCTGCTGCAGGAGGGCGACGCGATCATCGTGCGTACCAAGGACTACTGGTACGTGTACAAGTACACGACACACAAGATCGTCACCCCGGAGCACTCCGAGGTCATCGCCGCTAACCCGGAGGATCTCAACACGCCTCCCAGCAAGCGCATGATCACACTGACCACGTGCGAGCCGAAATACACCACGGCCACGCATCGTTGGATCAGCTACGGCGAGCTGAGCTATTGGGCCAAGGTCTCGGATGGCGTGCCGCAGGAGCTCGCCACGTCGTCGAATTCGGCGAAGGTGGCGTTCTCCAGCAGCAACACGAGCCAGTCGTTCGTGTCCAAGCTGGGCACGCTGCAGCCCATCGTGCTGTGGGCGCTGGTGGCGTACCTGGTGCTGTACATCGCGGCCCTGGTGGCCTGGCGGTACCCGGTGCTGCGCGAGATTCGCGCCGGCAAGCGCCGCCGTCCGGACGCGAGCATCTACGGATGGCTGCTGCGTCACCAGCCCGGTCCGCTGGTAATCAGGTGGTCGCTGCTGATACTGCTGCTGTTCATCGTCAGCGTGGCGCTGATTCAGTGGGCGTGCCCATGGGCGGCAAGCAACATCCCCATCCTGCAAAGCATGTCGAATTACGCGGTCGATTAGCGGCATGGCCGGTTGGCGGCGATAATGGGAACGTATGGGATGGCGGTCGGCGCTCGCCGGTGCCATCCCATAATCAGAACGAGACGAGGAGCGTCATGACGGATTCGGCACGCATTGTGGTGGTGGACAATTACGATTCGTTCGTATACACCATCGTTGGATATCTGAAAACCTTGGGAGCGACGGTCGATGTGGTGCGCAACGACGCAATAGACCCCTCAGATGCCTCTGTGCTGGACGAATATGACGGTGTGCTTATTTCCCCCGGTCCGGGCGCTCCGGCGGATTCTGGGGCCAGCGAGGACGTTATTCGGCTATGTGCCAAGCTCGGCAAGCCCATGTTCGGTGTGTGCCTCGGCCTGCAGGCGCTCGCCGAGGTGTTCGGCTGCACGGTCAGCCACGCGCCCACCATCATGCACGGCAAAACCAGTCTCGTCGAGCATATCGATGATGAGATCTTCGCCGGTGTCGCCAATCCGATGACCGCGACCCGATATCATTCGCTGGCCGTCGAGCCCGACACCGTGCCCGATGACCTGGTCGTGACGGCGTGGACGAAGGATGACCATATCGTTCAGGGCATCAAGCACCGGTCGTTGCCGATGTATGCGGTGCAGTTCCATCCTGAATCGGTGATGACGCAGGACGGCTACCGGCTGCTCGCCAACTGGCTCGCCGTCTGCGGGCAGCCCAACGCCGTGGCCAAGTCCATCGGTCTGCAGCCCAAGGTCAACCGCTGACACGCACGTGTGTGTGGCGCCGCGCGTGATGCGTGACGCGCATGACAACGATGATGGCCCGTGGCATGAGGAATGCCACGGGCCATCATGTGTTCTGGGCCGATGTGTAGACCGCGCGGCTGGGCCGCCCGTCTGGCCGATCGACCAGACGCGATTGCCGGTTGCGCTTACCGGCCGTCAGGCGGCCGATCGGTCACACCGCAATGGCAACCACGGCCATTCCCGGCGGTTCAGTTCCCACCTGTCGTCGTGCCGCCGCTGCCGTTGTTGCCGTTGTTGCCGGGATCCTCGGTGGTGGGCTTCTTGGCGGTGACCGAGATGGTGCTGCCCTTGTCGACCTGCGTGCCGGCCGCGGGATTCTGCGTCTCGATGACCGCATCATCGGTCGCGTCGCCGGTGACCTTCAGCGTGAAGTCGCTGCCAAGCGTGGCCTTGGCAGCGGCGATCGTGTTGCCGAGGAGATTGGGCACGCTGACCGGCGGCTTGCCGGTGGACACGTAGACCGTGATCTGCGAGCCCTGCAGCACCAGTTCTCCGGAACCGGGGCTGACTCGCGTCACCGAGCCCTTCTCCACCTTGTCCGAGGCCTCCTGCTCGACGACCGGCAGGAACTTCATGGACGAGAGCTTGTCCAGCACCGTGTCCTTGGGCTGGCCGACCAGACCGTCCGGCACCTTGGTCATGCCCGAGGAGATGTACAGCGTGATCGTCGTGCCCTTGGGCTGCGACGTGCCGGAGGCCGGGTCGGTGCTCACGACCTTGTCCTTCTCGATGGTGGCGCTGTCGGCGGTCTTCGTGATGGACGACACCTTGAAGCCCCGTTTCTCCAGCGCGTCGCGCGCATCCTCCTGGGTGTAGTCGCTCAGGTCGGGCACGGTCACCGACTTGGGGCCTACGGAGAACCAGACCTTCACGTCCGAGCCTTTGACGGCCTGAGTGTCGCCCTTGGGGGACTGCTTGGTGAACGTGCCGGCGGGTTCACCGGAAACCGAATCCTGCATCTCCACGAAGTTGAACCCGGCCGAGGTGACCTTCTCCTTCGCCTGCGCCTTGGTCATCGTCGCCGTGATGGTGGGCACGGTGCCCATCTCCGTGGCGGATTTGCGGCTCATGGTGTAGATCACGCCGAAGATGATCGCCAGCAGCACCACGCCGCTGATGATCGACGCGATGATGATCTTCTTCTTGCGCTTCTGCCTGGCCGCCTCCGCGCGTTGCTCGGCGCGAGACTTGACCGCCAGTGCCTCGTTCGGGTTCTGCGCCGGAGACACCATCTCGAACTGGCCGGTCGCCGGGTTGTACGCCTGCGTGGGCTGACCCGCGCCGACAGCACTCATCGGCACGGTAGCGCCGCCGTCCTGCTGCTCCGCGGCCTTGCGGGCCTTCACGTTGGCCAGATCGGTCAGCGGGTTGAACGCCGCCGCGACCGGCACGCCGCCGTTCATGAACGTCAGGATATCGTTCTTGAATTCGGCCGCCGTCGCGTAACGGTTCTGCCGGTCCTTCGCCATCGCCTTCGCGCAGATCGAATCCCACATGCGCGGCAAGCCGGGCACGAGCGTGCTGGGCGGCGTCGCCACCTCCGACACGTGCTGATAGGCGATCGCCACAGCCGAGTCGCCGGTGAACGGCGGACGGCCGGTGAGCATCTCATACAGCACGCAGCCGGCCGAGTACAGGTCGGAGCGCATGTCGACGGTCTCGCCGCGAGCCTGCTCGGGCGAGAGGTACTGCGCGGTGCCGACCACGCCCTGGGACTGGGTCATCGTCGCAGCGGAGTCATCGAGCGCGCGGGCGATGCCGAAGTCCATGACCTTGACCACGCCCTGCTCGGAGATCATGATGTTGCCGGGCTTGATGTCGCGGTGGACGATGCCCATGTGATGCGAGTATTCGAGCGCATTGAGCACGCCGAGCATCACCTGTTCGGCGTCTCGCTGGCTGAGCGGGCCGTTCGCCTTGATCACGTCACGCAGCGTCTGGCCCTTGACGAACTCCATCACCAGGTACGGCAGCCGCTCCGTGCCGCCGCTGTCGGTCATCACGGTCTCCTCGCCGGAGTCGTAGATGTTGACGATGTTCGGGTTGTTCATCTGCGCCACGGAGTGCGCTTCGCGGCGGAATCGGGACAGGAAGATCTTGTCGTTGGCCAGGTCGGCGCGCATGATCTTGATCGCCACCGTACGTCCCAGGCGCGTGTCCAATGCCACGCGCACTTCGGCCATGCCTCCACGCCCTACAAGTTGGCCGAGCTGATAGCGGCCGTTCGCCAGCGATGCCGGCATATTGCTGCTCATAGCTATTCCTCTCGATTCTTCGGGTCGGTCGTCGCCGTATGCCCGCCAAATTGGTTACGGTTCATGGTGATCAGCGTCGCCGTGTGCGGTGTGCTGGATACGCGGCGGGGCATGCGCCCGCCAAGTCCCATGATGGTCTCATCCATCTGCGCGGTCTCCTGATCGAGCAGACGTCGTTCTATGCGCGACAGCGTGCGCGAAACGGTCAGCGCGTCCTTCGGACGGTCAAGCGGATCCTTGGACAGCATCGACATGACGAACTGCCGAAGCTGCACATCTATGGAATCCGGCAGCGGGGGCACCGGGTCGTTGACGTGTGCGGCGGCGATGTCGACCGGCGTGGTGCCGGTGAACGGCCGATGCCCGCACAGCCCCTCGTACGCGACGACGCCCAGCGAGTAGATGTCGGATTGCGGCGTGGCCTGTTTGCCTTGCGCCTGCTCGGGGGAGATGTACTGCGCGGTGCCGACGACCATGCCATCCTGCGTGATCTGCTCCTGATTCGTGGAGTAGGAGACGCCGAAATCGGTGATTTTCACCTCGCCCGTAGTGGAGACCATGATGTTGGCCGGCTTGACGTCGCGGTGGATCACGCCGTGGCTGTGCGCCACGAACAGGCCGCGCGCGGTCTGGATCAGTATCGGCAGCAGTTCCGTCGCGGGCAGCGTGCCACGGTCGCGGTAGATGTCGGCCAGCGAGTCGCTGGGCACGTACTCCATGATGAGGAAGCCGATGCTGTCGTGCTCGTAATACTCGAACAGCGCGGCGATGTTGGGGTGCGCCAGATTGGCGGAATTGTGCGCTTCCGCCCGCAGACGGTGCAGCTTGGCCTCGACGTTGCCCTGATCGTCGCGCAGCGCCTTGATGGCGACGGGACGGTTGAGCTGGATGTCGTGGCCTTTCCACACCTCTCCCATGCCGCCTTGCGCCAGTCGGCGATCCAGGCGGTAACGGCGGTGGATGAGTTGTCCTTCGACGAGTTTCATTGTTTCAGGGCCTCCTCCATCAGTGAACGCATGATCGGTCCGGCGGCTTCCACACCGTACTGATTGACATTATGGATAACAACGGAGACCGCGATCTTCGGGTTGTCGGCGGGGGCGAACCCGATAACCCATGCGTCGTTGGTCTGGTTGGAGCTGCCGATCTGCGCGGTTCCGGTCTTCGCCGCGACCTTGATGCCGCTCAGCTGCAGGCTGGGCGCGTCATGCTCGACCACCGACTGCATCATCTGGTTGAGCTTGGACGCCGTGCTGGAGCTGAACGCGGTGGACATCACTTCGGGCGTGGCTTCGGACAGCGTACTCAGGTCGCTGGCCCGCACGCGGTCCACCAGCGTCGGCCTCATGAGCTTGCCGTCGTTCGCGATGGCCGCGGCGACCATCGCGTTCTGCAATGGCGTGGACAGCACGTCGCCCTGGCCGATGGACGCCAGCGCCACCTTGTCGTCGGACAGCGTGTCGGGGAACTTGGCGGCGACGGACTTCATCGGGCGCCCGGACGACGAGGTGCCGTCGATGGTGATCGAGCTTCCGTAGCCGAGCTTCTTCGCCTGCTCGGCGATCTTGTCCTGGCCGAGTTTCACGCCGAGCTGGGCGAACGCGGTGTTGGACGAGTATGTCAGCGCGTCCTGCAGCGTGATATTGCCGTCGATGCCGTTCGCCGCGGTGGTGGTGTTGGTCAGGTTCGTCGAGGTTCCGGGCAGCGTATAGCTCGCTCCGGCGGGAATCTGCGTATCGGTGTCGTAGTCGCCGGATTCCAGCGCCGTCGCGGCGACGATGGTCTTGAACGTGGATCCGGGCGGGTACAGCTGCGAGGCCGCGCGGTTGATCATCGGGCTGTTGGCCTGCGCGGCGAGTTTCGAATAGTTCGCGGTGGCTTTCTTCGTGTCGTGCGTGGCGAGAGCGTTCGGATCGTAGCTGGGGGCGCTCGCCAGGGTCAGGATGCGGCCGGTCTTGACCTCGATGACCACTGCGGCGCCGTCGTTGCTGCCGAGCTGCTGGTAGGCGAGCTGCTGCAGCTTGGGATTGATGGATGTCTCGATGGACGCGCCCTTGTTCTCGACGCCGGTGAACAGCGATTTCAGCTGATCCCAGAACAGCGCGTCCGCCTTGCCGCTCAGCAGCTTGTTGCGGGATGATTCGATGCCGCGGTCGCCGCGCTGGGTGACCGAGAAGAAGCCAGTCACCGGGGCGTACACCGGCCCGTTCGTGTAGGAACGCTGGTATGAGAACACGTCGTTGACCGGGGTCGACTGCGCGAGGATCGTCCCGTCGGACGCGAGTATGGCGCCTCGGGGAGCGCCGTATTCCTGATACAGCGCCCTTGCGTTGCGCGGGTCGGAGCTCAGCGAGTTGGCGCGGATGGCGGTGATGATCGTGGTGGACATGCCGAGTACCACGAACAAGGCGATGACGGCGGTGAACAGCTGCCTGAGGTATTTGTTCATCGCGCACCTGCCTCGATGATTTCCGTGGTTTGGTTGTTCGCCGCCGCGTGGCGGGGTTCCGGTTGCCGCTCGGCCTGCGGTTCGCGTTCGGGTGCGGACTCCTTGTCAGTGCGTTCCTTCAGCTCGCGGTCACGCAGCACCGCCAGCGCCTCGTATTGGAACGTGTCGGACAGTGTGTCCGGCTCCGGGCGGTTCGCCGCGTTCGAGATGATCATCAGCAGCGCGGCGAGCAGGTAGTTCGCGATCAGCGATGAGCCGCCGGCGGCCATGTACGGCATGGTCATGCCGGTCAGCGGGATTACCAGCGTGATGCCGCCGACCACGGTGAATACCTGGAAGGCCATCGTGAACACCAGTCCGGAGGCCAGCAGCTTGCCGAACCCGTCCTTGATCTTCATGGCGGTGATGAACCCGGACGCGATGATCAGCAGGTACAGCACCAGAACGGCCATCAGACCGGTCAAGCCCAGCTCCTCGCCGACCGACGAATAGATGAAGTCGGAATTCGCGAACGTGGTCAGACCCGGCTGCCCGTGACCCAGGCCGGTGCCGGTCATGCCGCCGGAGGCCATGCCGAAGATGCCCGTGACCAGCTGCCACGAGCCGCCTATGCGGTTGTACTGCTCGTCGCTGAACGGGTGCAGCCATGAGTCCACGCGCTGGCCGACGTGGCTGAACACGCTGGCCGCGGCGACCGCGCCCACGGCGAACGCGATGAAGCCGATGACGATCCAGCTTCTGCGCCCGGTGGCCGCGTACAGCATCGCGACGAACATCGCGAAGAACATCAGCGACGTGCCCAGATCGCGCTGCATGATGAGCACGCCCATCGAGATCAGCCACACCATGATGATCGGACCGAGGTCCTTGATGCGGGGCAGTTGGAGTCCCAGCACCTTCTTGCCTCCCACGGCGAGCTGGTCGCGGTGGTCGAACAGGTAGGCGGCGAAGAAGAACGCGAGGAACAGCTTGGCGAATTCGGCGGGCTGCAGCGAATATCCGCCGATGCGGATCCAGATCTTGGCGCCGTTGATGGTGCGCCCCAGACCGGGGATCATGGGCGACAGCAGCAGTATCAGGCCTATCACCATGTTCACGTACGAGTATTTGCGCAGCACACGATAGTCGCGCATGACCGCCACGAGGATGCCGCACAGCGTCAGGGCTATGCACAACCAGATCAGCTGCCTTGAGCCGACCGAGGAATTACCGGACTTGTCGATGCGCGCGATCATCACCACGCCGATCGCGGTCAGCATCAGCACGCATGGCAGAATCGCCTGGCTGGCGTACGGCTTGAACCGCAGCAGCAGTCCCCACAGCACGAGGAACAGCGCGCCGACCACGGCCAGCAGGCCGATGTAGTTGGCGGGGAAGTGGCCGTAGACGCGCAGGAACATCTGGTAGAAGGCGACGACGCTGATCAGCATGGCGAACAGCAGCAGCGACGCCTGGCGGAGACGTATGGGGATCATTGGGCGTCACCGCCGTCTGTGCCGGTGGACGATGCGTCCGTGCCGGTATCGCCCGCGGTGCCATCCGCAGTGCCGCCGTCGGTCTGGCTGCTGCCGGCGCTTGAGTCGCCGTCCGTGCCGTTCGACCCGGATGAGTCGGATGAGTCGGATGAGTCGGACGTGCCGTTGCCCGCGTCGCCGGACGACTTGGACGTGTTGGAATTGTCGTTGAAGTTGCTTTTCTCCTGACGGATGACCTGCACGTGCTGGATGGCCTCGTCATAGCTGTTGAAGGTGATGCCGTCCTGCAGCTGGTCGCGCCACGCCTGCGGCAGCGAGTCGATGTCGATGTTCGTGCGCTTGACCTCGTGCGACAGCGCCAGGCCGAACACGTTGGTGTTCACGCCTTGGTACACGGCCACCACGCCGTCTGCGTTGCCGATGAAGTATTTCGTCTGGCTCCAGCGGTAGGCGCCGAAAGCGCCGCCCGTGGCAAGCGCGAGCGCGGCGATCACGATGAGGATTGCGATCAGACGATTGCGGCGGCCGCGCTTGCGCGTCTCCTTGCGCTGCGTCTGCCGCTCGTGATGGATGGCCTTGGCGACGTCGGGATCGTTGGGATCGTCGGTGACATGGCCGTCACGCTTCTGGATGACCGGTATCTCGCCGGTGTCGGGGTTGGCGCGTTCGCCGTTCTCCTCGCGCACGGCCGACGGCTGCGCGACGCGCGGCGACGGCTGCGAGGCGGGCTGGCTCTGTATCAGCGCGGCGGCGCGTTGCGCTGGCGATGCGTTCGCGTCGCGCAGCATGGGCGCGGTGGCGACAGGCTCGTTGAGGATGTCTGCGATGGGCTCCAGGCTGGCGCTCGCCGCTCCGGCGACCAGTGGGGTCTGGTGGGGCAGGTCGAAGGCATCCGCGTCGAGAGCCAGCGTGGCGTCGGCGATGACCGCGGTCACGTTGTCGGTGCTGCCGGCCTTCAAGGCCATCGAAACCAGCTGCTGGGCGCATTCCTCCTGATCGGAGTAGGCGGTGAGCGTCTGCTCGATGGTGGAATCCTCCAGCACGCCGCACAGGCCGTCGGAGCACAGCATCCAACGGTCGGTTGGATGGGCGGCCCGAATGGCGATGTCGGGGTGCGGATCGATGTCGAAGTCGCCGAGCACGCGCATGACGACGTTGCGCTGCGGATGGTTGCGCGCCTCCGCGGGGCTGATGCGGCCTGTGTCGATGAGATGCTGAACGTAGCTGTGGTCCTGCGTCATGCGGGTCAGGCGACCGTCGCGCAGCAGGTACGCGCGCGAGTCGCCGATGTGCGCGAGCACCCAGTAGCCCGCGACCAGCGCCACGGCGGTCACCGTGGTGCCCATGCCGGCGAGCTTGCGCTCGCGCTTCGCCTTGCCGACGATCGCGTCGTGCGCGGCCATGACGGACGTTTCCATCATCCGGGCGACGGTGCTCACGTCGCCGTTGACGTCATCGTGCTCGATGTGGGCGAGTGAACGGATGGCGATGGTCGAGGCGGTGTCGCCGCCGGCATGGCCACCCATGCCGTCGCAGATCGCGATGAGGTGCTCCCCGGCGAACGCGGAATCCTGGTTGTTGGAGCGCACGGTGCCGACGTCGGACACCGTGGTTGAGTACAGGAACAAGGTCTGTGATGCAACGGAATTTGGCATGAGCCGTCACCTCAATTCGAAGGTGGTGGCGCCAATGCGCACCGGCATGCGCGGGGGCAGCAGCATGGGCATGTTCAGCCGCTGCTGGTTGACGATGGTGCCGTTGGTGCTTCCCAAATCCTCGATCGCCCATTGACCGGAGGCGGGATCCTTATATACGCGGGCGTGATGCGAGGAGACGAATTCGTCGTCGAGCACCACGGCGTTGGACGCGGCGCGTCCCAGCGTGATGGATTCGCTGGTCAGCGGCACGGAGGCGCCGGCCTTCGGGCCATCGATGATGACCAGCAGCGTGGGACCGGATTGCGGCGTGCGCTGCTGGCTTTGGCGCGGCGGCGTAACGGGCGCGGTCTGCGCGGCGGCCGGGCCGGATGGCGCCGGGCCGTCAGAGGATTTCATCGCGCGCTTGTCTCGGCGGCGCCGGGCCCGCGACGGCTGCGGGCTGAACGCTTCGATGTCTTTGTGCAGCGATCGCACCGCAAGCCAGACAAAGACCCACAGCAGGATCAGGAATCCATACTTGAGGATCGCAAATGTCAGTTCGGTGATCATAACGGAAAGTCGACTCCTGGCTCGGGGTCACTCCTGCTCTCGTGAGGAAGCCCAGAACAGGATGCGGGTGCGGCCGATGGTGATGGTATTGCCGTCCAGCAGCGTGGCGGCCGGCACCTGATGGCCTTCGACGTACGTGCCGTTGGTCGAGCCCAGATCGCGCGCGATGACGCCGTTGGGGGTCAGGTCAATTTCCAGGTGCTTGCGGGAGATGCCGGGATCGTCGATGACGATGTCGCAGCCGGAGCCGCGGCCGATCACCGTCTTGCTCTCGGTGAGCAGGTAGGGGTTGCCGTTGATGTCAAGCATCGGATGGTCCTCGGCCTGGTCGGTGGTGGTCACGGGGACCGCGTTGCCCTGCACGGATTCGGAGCTCAGGTTGAAGCTGCCCTTGGGCAGGTCGAGATCCTCCTCGAAGATGACCATCACGGGGCCGACGAACGCATAATGCTGGCTCTTGGCGTATTGCGTGAGGTTGTCCGCCAGCTCGTTGGCGAGCACTTCGCTGCCCCACTGTTCGATGCGATCGAAGTCGGCCGTGCTGAGCTTGAAACGGTATTCGTTCGGGGCTACCGTGCGGTCGCGGCCGACCGGCATGGCTTCGGCGTCGATCTCGCGCTCCAGGGCGCTGGAAAGGTCGACAGGCTTCAGGTCTTTGGAGCCGAACTTGGAAAAGACTCCGTTGACCGCGCCTTCTACACTTTTCTCAAAACGGTCGAGAACGCTCATGGTGATCCCTTTCTATATCCTTACCCATCCTATACGTCAGTGGGGAAGTCAACTGTGATTTCTGAGGAAAAAGCCTGTTTGAGCGCAAAATTTCCACTTCTGACACGGCGTTGTGGGGCGTGAGACCTATTTGGACCGATGCCGTCCGCCTGATGCGCCAGCCCGCGGGGCGATCATGGGGGGGGGGAGGCAAGGGGGAGGGCGGCCGGCGTGGTTTGCCCAGTGCGGTGGCTACCGTGGTGGGCATGAACGATATGACGACTCTTCATGATGCAATCGGCGATTTTCCCCGCCGCAAGGCTCAGACGCTGCGGTTCTCCTGCGGCGCCCCGCGTTCCGCGACCGCGATTGGCGACGGTTCCCGCGTGCTGTTCCTGCGTTCCGACGGCCCTGAGGACCTGGTGACCTCGCTGTGGCTGAGCGTGTTCGACGCGGACGGCACACATCGGGAGGTGCTGCTGGCCGACCCGCGTGTGCTGCTTGCGGACGCTGATGACGAGGACGTGCCCGCCGAGGAGAAGGCCCGTCGCGAGCGCGCCCGTGAAGGCGGCTCGGGCATTGTCTCGTATTCGGTGGATGCGGCTGGCCGCCGTGTGGTCTTCACGATCAACGGTCAGCTGTTCCTGACCGAGATCGCCGAAGACGGCAGCGGTCGCACCCGTATGCTGGCGGCGGATGGCATCGCCGCAGGAGAGGGTGCCACACCGGTGCTTAATCCGCGCATATCGCCGGACGGCAGGCATGTGGCGTACACGACCGGCGAACATCTGATGCTGGTCGACATCGCGCCGCAGTGGCCGTCTGACGGTCGTCATGATGACGCCACCGACGACGATTGCGACGGCCAGCCGGCGCCGCACGCGCACGGCCACCGCTGCGGCGACGAGGATTCGGGCGCCCCCTACGACCCCTCCGCCGACAAGCTCAGCACGCTGTGGAGCGTGTATCCGGACGATGACGCCGACGAGAACACGTGGAAGATCGGTCTGGCCGAATTCGTCGCCGGCGAGGAGATGGACCGTTACGACGGCTTCTGGTGGGGGCCGGACTCCCGTCACATCATCTTCGAGACGTTCAACGCGGCACCCGAGCCGATGTGGTACATCAGCGACCCGGCGAACCCGCAGACGCCGGCCTCCGGCCGTCGATACGCGCGTGCGCTCACCAGCAACGCCGATGTGCGCCTGACGCTGGCGGAGCTCGCGTACGACGGGCACGACGAGTATGCGGGACTGGGCATCCAGCAGATCTCCTGGAACCGCAAGGACTATGAATATGTCGCCGCGGTGCACTGGTCCGCCGGCCATGAGCCATTGCTGCTGGTGCAGAACCGCCGACAGACGCGTGATCAGGTGCTCTCGGTGCATCTCGGCTCCGAGGCCTCTGCGGGCTCGGCGCCGGTCGGCTCCACGACCGTGCTGGAGGAGCATGCCAACGACCAGTGGCTCGACATCATCCAGGGCACGCCGGCCTTCACGCCGGACGGACGCCTGGTCTGCGCGCTCAACGACATGGACGCCGACACCAACCGGCTGACGGTGGACGGCCGCCCGTTCACGCCCGCCGGCTGGCAGGTGCGAGAGGTGCTCGACGTCACCGATGAGGACGTGCTGGCGGTCGTGCAGCGCACCCCGGAACTGGACGGATACGAGGCGCCCGACGGACTGAGCCCGTGGCGAGGCGACGCCGACGGCCATGACGCCCGCAGCTTCGACGTGGTGAGCTTCGATTATGATGGCAATGTGCTGCCGATGACCGCACGGCCCGGCTCCTGGTCAGCCAGCCGGTGCGGCGAGGGCCTGGTGATCTCCGGGCGCGACATGGACTCGGCGAAATCCGTGATGTCGCACTCCTTCACGATACGCCCGGTCGACGGGGGAGCCGTGCCGGAAAACGATGGCGATGGCTCCGCCGCGATGAGCACGCTCGTCTGCCCGATCGACAACCATGCCGCCGAACCCGGTTTCGCGCCGAACGTGCGCTTCGCACGGCTCGGCGAGCATCGCCTGTACACGGCCATCATCGCGCCGAGCGCCGATAGCCCGTACGCGAAGGCCGACAAGCTGCCGGTGCTGCTCAAGCCGTACGGCGGCCCCGGATTCCAGCAGGTCGTGTTCAACCAGGCGTACTACTGGGACGCGCAGTGGTGGGCCGACCAGGGCTTCCTGGTCGTCACCGCCGATGGCCGCGGCACCACAGGCCGCGGGCCGCGATGGGACCGTGAGATCTTCGAGAACATGAAGGACGTCACGCTTGCCGACCAGGTGGAGGCGGTGCATGCGTTGGCCCAGGCCGTCGAGGAGCTGAACCGCGGCACCGCGCAGGACGGCGACGCGTCGCGCATCCCCGCCCCGGACCTCGACAAGGTGTGCATGATCGGCTGGTCGTACGGCGGTTTCCTGTCGGCGCTCGCGGTGCTGGACGCCCCGGACGTGGTCAAGGCGGCATGCGCCGGCGCCCCGCCCACCGATTGGACGCTGTACGACACGCATTACACCGAGCGCTACCTCGGGCTCGACCCGGCGGCGTACGAGCGCAACAGCATCATCGCCGACGCGCCGAAGCTCGCCCGCCCGCTGATGCTGATTCACGGCTTCGCCGACGACAACGTGACCATCGCGCACAGCCTGCGCCTCAGTCAGGCGCTGATGGCCGCCGGCCGTCCGCACACCTTCCTGCCGCTGACCGGAATCACGCATATGACCAATGACCCGGTCGTCGCGGAGAACCTGCTGACGCTGCAGCGCGACTTCCTGCGCGATGCCCTCGATCTGTGACCGGTCGCCCGTTTCGGGGCGGAATGGAACGGCATTCCGCCCCGAAACGCGGCAAATGCGACATCGGCGGCGCTTGTGCACAGTATGTCCGATATCGCGTTCGACATATGGGCGGTTCGTGTCCACATATGACCTCGGTGGTGCGCTGTGGGCGAATCCAGCTCTTACGGCTGGGGATATACTCTCACTGAGCATGATCGGGCGGAAGATACGAAACGAGGGGTTTGGTGCGTACGATTTGGCGAATATTCACGCGCGACCTCATGCGCATCCTGCGCAACCCGGTCGCGGTGGTGGTGACGCTGGGCGTGGCCATCATCCCCTCTCTGTATGCATGGTTCAACATCCTCGCCAACTGGGACCCGTATTCGTCGACCGGCAACCTCCAGGTCGCCGTCGCCAATGAAGACAAGGGCACTACATCAGATCTGGTCGGGCGGCTCGACGCGGGCAAGCAGGTCGTCAGCCAGCTCAAGAAGAACGACCGGCTCGGCTGGACGTTCGTCAGCGCCGACAAGGCCGTGGAAGGCGTGCAGTCCGGCGAATACTACGCGGCGATCGTACTGCCGAAGGACTTCAGCGCAAGCCTGATCAATTCGATCACCGGCTCTTCCGACAAGCCGAACATCATCTACTACGTCAACGAGAAAAAGAACGCCATCGCGCCGAAAATCACCGATACGGGCGCCACGACCATCGACTCCCAGATCAATGCGACATTCGTCTCCACCGTCAGCAAGACACTCGCCCAAACGATGACGAAGGAGGGCGGCAAGCTCAGCCAGTCCGCCGACGGCACGCGCACCAGCGTCGTCAACGACCTCAACGGCCTCATCGAGCAGCTGAACGACATCGACTCATCGCTCGGGCGCATGGGCGGCACGTTCGACGATGCGGAAAAGGGCGTCAAACAGGCCAAGTCCACCGTCGCCTCGCTGAAACGTCAGATCTCATCCGCGCAGAAAGCCGCGAAACAGTCGCAGAAACTGCTCACGCAGGTGCAGGGCAGCGCCCAATCGTTCTCGTCGTCGCTTGCGGGCGCATTCGACAACGGATCCGTGCAGCTGTCCGGCATCGGCGTCAGCGTGAACAACGCGGCGGGAGACGCGCTCAGCGCCTTCAACACCGCACAAGGCAGCATCGACGACATCACCAACGCTCTGCAGAAGCCGATCGACGGCGCGGCTACGCTGTCCAGCGACCTCAAGGACGCGATGAACAAGGCCGGCATCGGCCGCGACACCGCCATCGGCAAGCAGATCTGGCAGCAGATAGACGCGCTCGACAAGACCGTGAACACCCAGCAGAGCCAGCTCGACGCCTTCCACAAGGACACGTCACAGTTCATCAGCTCCGGCAAGAGCGCGGCCACCAGCCTTTCGGACGCCACCAGCACCGCCACCGGCAGCGGCATCGGCATACTCAACCGCGCACGCACGACGCTCACCGGAACCGTCACCCCGAACCTGACCGCGGGATTGAGCAACTTCGCCACGCTCAGCGGCACAATCGACGGCACGCTGTCATCGCTGTCATCCACGCTCGGCCAGTCCGACAGCCTGTTTGACGAGCTGTCCGACACGCTGAGCCAGGCGAAAACCACCGTGGCCGGCACGCAGAAATCGCTCGCCGACCTCACCGACAGCGTCAGCGGCGTGCGCACCGACATCGCCGCGCTCGGCAGTTCGGCCACATACCAGAAAATCAAGCAGGCCCTGAACATCGACGGCGACAGCTTCGGCGAATTCATGGGCACACCGGTCAAACTGTCCACCAAAAGCGTCTACCCGATGGACAACTACGGCTCCGCGGTCACCCCGTTCTACACGAACCTGGCGCTGTGGGTCGGCGGCTTCGTGCTCATCGCCATCTACAAGCTAGAGGTCGACCGCGAGCGGCTCGGCGACGTGACCGCGTCGCAGGCGTATCTCGGGCGGTGGCTGCTGTTCGTGGTCGTCGGATTCCTCCAGGCCCTGATCGTCATGATCGGCGATCTGGTGCTCGGCATCCAATGCCAGCGTCCGGTGCTGTTCGTCCTCGCCGGTCTGTTCTGCTCGTTCGTGTACATCAACATCATCTATGCGCTCGCGGTCGCGTTCCGGCATATCGGCAAGGCGGTCGCCGTGATACTGGTGATCGTCCAGATTCCGGGCGCGTCGGGCCTGTACCCGATTGAGATGATGCCGGACTTCTTCCGGGAGCTGCACCCGTGGCTGCCGTTCACGTACGGCATCAACGCGATGCGTGGCCCGATAGCGGGACTCTACGGCAACCATTACTGGATCGACATGCTGCATCTGTTCCTGTACCTGCCCGTCGCGCTGTTCATCGGGCTGGTCGTGCGCCGGTACGCGCTGAACCTGAACGCGCTGTTCGACCGGCGGCTGGCCGAAACCGACCTGATGATGACCGAGCACAACGCGATGGTCAACGAGTCGGTGAGCTTCTCTTCGATCCTGAACGAGTTCTCGAACACCGAAGAGCTTCGCAAGGTGATCCGCCGTCGCGCGAAACGGTTCTTCGGGCGCTATCCGCGGCTGATCCGCGCCGGGCTGGCCCTGCTGATCGTGCTGCCGTTCGTGTTCCTCATCCTGCTGTTCGTCATCCCAAACAAGGTGGCGATGCTGACGACGTGGATCCTGTCGATAATCATCATCGATGCCTTCCTGATCGTGGTCGAATACATGCGGGACCGGTACGCGCGGCAGCTGGGCGTCAGCGCCATGAGCGCGGACGCGTTCCGCGACGCCGTGCTGCGTGGATACACGCACCGGCACCTGACGTTCCGCACGTCCGGGAGGTCGCCGCGCAGGCATGCGGCCGTCTCCAAGGCGGCTCGGGACGACGGTGATGCCGGGGCCGCCGGCGACGGTGATGCCGGGGCCGCCGGCGACGGTGACATCGGGGAGCTCGGTGAACTCGACGGCCTTGACTGGCCGGCGCAACCGATTTCAGGCAATGACGATGCCGAAGGCGGCAATAACGGCAATGAGGAGAGCGCCGGGGAGACCACCGAGCAGATACCGCCCGCAGGGCATATGCCGTTCGCCGGGCAGGAGGACGAGACGCGATGAAAAATATCTGGAGGATCTTCACGCGCGACGTCTGCCACGCCACGCGCAACGTCATCGCGATCATCGTGGCCATGGGACTGATCATCGTGCCGGCGCTGTACGCCTGGTACAACATCGCCGCCAGCTGGGACCCGTACGGCAACACCAAATCGTTGAAAGTGGCCGTGGCGAACGTCGACAGCGGATACAAATCCGACCTGATCCCGGTGCGTGTCAACATCGGCGAGACCGTCGTCAGCTCGCTGCGCGCCAACCATGACCTCGACTGGCAGTTCGTCGACCGCGACACCGCGATCGACGGCGTGCATTCTGGCGAATACTACGCGGCGCTGATCATCCCCAAGCAGTTCAGCGCCGACATGATGACGCTGTTCTCGCCGGAAATGAAGCACGCCGAACTGGAGTACTACCTCAACGAGAAAATCAACCCGATCGCGCCGCACATCACCGATCAGGGCGCGTCCACGGTCGCCACGACCATCGACCAGACCTTCGCGAAGACCCTCGCGCAGGTCGCCCTCGACCTGGTATCCAGCCTGCTGAAATTCGCGCAAAGCCCACAAATGAGCGAGTACGTATCCAACGCCACGAAACACATTTCGTCGATTTCGTCGCAGCTGAAGTCCGCCGCGTCACAGGCCGACTCCTACGCAAGCCTGATGGGCGCGACAGGCAAAATCATCAGCTCCACCGACCGTCTGCTCGGCTCGACCGGATCCAGCGCGTCGGACGCGAAGAAAGCACTGAAACAGGGCACGGCCGGCGTGAAAAGCCTGGACGAGGCCCTAGCCGGCGTCTCGATGAGCATGAGCTCGTCGCTGTCCGACGCCGCGGGAGCCTACGACACGATCAGCAAGCAGGTGGACACCGCGTTCTCCGACATGGGCTCCCAATCCTCCCGGATTACCGACAAGCTCACCACGCTGCAGCGCAACATCCAATCGCAGGCCGACACATTCGGCACATACGCGGAGGCGCTGCGCTCGCTGGCCGACGCCGCGCACCTGCAGGCGGTCAAGGAAGCGCTCAACAACGCGGCTCAGCAGGCGCAGAACACGCAGAACGAGCTGCAGAAGGTCGCCGACAGCATCGGCGACGCCTCCAAGAAAATCACCGACGGCACCGCCAGTGCGGACGACACGCGCAAATCCCTGAAGAAGCAGATAGCCGCCGCGAAGCAGTCGATCACCGACATGGCGAACACGTACGACACCACGATCAAGCCGCAGCTCGACGAACTGGGCAAGTCGATGAGCGATGTCGTCAAGCAGTCGGGGAGCGTCATCGACGGACTGGCCGCCACCGCCACCAGCATGTCCGGCCTGTCCGGCGACATCACCGGCAGCCTGTCCGACGTGCAATCCTCGTTGGGCGACGCGGCGACCACCCTGAACGCCTCGGCCGAGAAACTCGACTCGCTCAACAAGCAGCTGACGGCGGTCGTCGGAGGCAGCGGCATACCCGATCTCTCGCAGATCACGTCAGCCGACCCCGATTCGATCGCCACGCTGCTGTCCGCCCCGGTCTCGGTGAACCGCATCGCGCTGTACCCGGTCGCCAACTATGGTTCCGCCATGACGCCGTTCTATACCGTGCTGTCGATCTGGGTGGGCGCGATCATCCTCGTCGCCATGATGAAGGTGTCGGTGTCCGACCGCGAGAAGGCGAAGGTGCTCGGCCTCGGCGAAACGCTGCCGATGGGCGAGACGATGGGCGTGAAGGATGCCGTGATCGCCGGACGGACCGCAGGGCCGGGCGCGATGCTTGACGTGCTGCGCAAGCCACGCCCCGAGTCGCCCGGCAACGCGCGACGGTTCGGCCTGCACCCGTATCAGGAGTATTTCGGGCGATACGCCATTTTCGGCGCGATGGCGCTGCTGCAGGGCACGCTGGTATGCCTGGGTGACATGTTCTTCCTCGGCGTGCAGTGCGAGCATCCGCTGCAGTTCCTGATGGTCGGCTGGCTGTGCGCGCTGGTGTTCTCGCTGCTGATCTACACGCTGACCGTGTCGTTCGGCGACATCGGCAAGGCCATCGCCGTGGTGCTGCTGGTCATGCAGGTGGCCGGCTCGGGCGGTACCTTCCCGATCGAGACGTTGCCGCCGTTCTTCCAGACGATCTGCAAGTGGCTGTTGTTCCCGTACGGGGTCGATGCGATGCATTCGGCGATGGCGGGGTCGTTCGGCAACGAATACTGGGTGTCGATGGGCAAGCTGGCGCTGTTCATCCTGCCGGCGCTGCTACTCGGCCTGGTGCTGCGCAAGCCGGTGATGCGGTTGAATGATTGGATCATCCGCAATCTCGAATCCACCAAGGTCATGTGACGTGAGTCGGCGGGCGAGCGGTAGGCTGGCCGCGCGGGTGCGACGGCCGGTAGCCGCCGGTTGCCGGCCGTCCGGCCGCCCGGCCGTGACGCCGGCCGAAGCCGGTCGTTTCCCCCGCCCGTCGCCGGCGTGAAAGGCGGTACAGTGGAGGCTATGCAAGTGAAGCTTATCGACGAGAACCGCTATGCAGACGAGATGCGCGAGACGGTGCTGCCCGCGCTCGCCACATGCCGGTCCGAAGGCTGGATGGCGCCGGCGGACGACGACGGTCTGCCGCCGCTGCAGCGTGCGGGCAAACTGCATTACGTGTGTTACGACGCGGCGAAATTCGACCGGCTGGGCGAGGACGGCGCCGCCGCCACATTCCGCGGTGCCGTGGTGATCTCCCACGGGTTCACGGAGTTCGCCGCGAAATATGCGGAGATGGTGTGGTACTTCCTGCTCGCAGGGTACTCGGTGTGCGTGTTCGAGCACCGCGGACATGGGTATTCCGCGCGTGACGTCGACAATTCGTCCCTGGTGTGGATTGATGATTGGCGGCGGTATGTGGCCGATCTGGCGAAATTCGCGGAGACGGTGGGCAAGGATTACGCGGATGGCCGTCCGCTGAACCTGTACTGCCATTCGATGGGCGGCGGCATCGGGGCGAGTGTGCTGGAGACGCATCCGACGCTGTTCGACAAGGCCGTGCTGTCGTGCCCGATGATCGCGCCGGTGACCGGTATGCCGAACTGGCTGGCGTCGGTGCTTGCCGGCGCGATGTGCCGGCTCGGGCTGGGACGGCACATGGTGTTCGGGCAGAGTGAGTTCACGCCGGAGCTGGATATGGCAGATTACGAGGGCGCGAGCGAGGCCCGCGTGCGCTGGTTCCAACAGCAGCGCATCGACGACCCGCATCAGCGGACGTACGCTGCGACATTCGCGTGGGTGCGGCAGGCGCTGCGACTGTCGCGTGCCGTGCAGCGGCCGGAGGCGTGCGACAATGTCGAGACGCCGGTGCTGCTGTTCCAGGCCGGGCGCGACGTGTGGGTGCTCAACGAGCCGCAGAACCGGTTCGCGCAGGAGGTCAACTCCGATGGAGGGAATGTGCGCGTGGTACGCATCGAGAACTCGCTGCATGAGATTTTCAGCATGCCCAATGCCGTTCTTGGGCCGTATCTGGAGCGGATTCTGGGCTTCTTCGGCTCATCTGAGATGCCGACGTTCTGATGGTTTGTGACGGATGCCGACCGGATGAGTCCGCAATGAAAGATGTCGTGAAACATGCCGTGAAACATGCCGTGAAACATATCGTGAAACAGTCGAAAACGCCGGCCGCCGAGTCGGCGCCCGAGACTGCATCATTCGAGCGTACGCCGAAAGCCATGCTGCTGGGCGCCGTGCTGGTGCTGCTTGGCGGTGTGCTGTGGGGCATCAACGCCACAGTGTCGAAATTGCTGATGGCCGACTATCACGCCGACCCGCTGTGGATCGCCTGCGTGCGCGAGCTCGCGGCCGGCGCGTTGTTCCTGGCCTGTGCCGGTGTGCGTACGCCGAAACTATTGGCAGGTGCGGTGCGCGACCGACGCTCCTACCCGATGCTGCTGTTCGCCGCGCTGACCTGCGTGCTGTTCGTGCAGGTCTCGTATCTGTCCGCGATCGACTGGACGAACTCCGGCACCGCGACCGTATTGCAGACGTTGAACCTGCTGTTCGTGCTGGCGTATGTGTGCATACGCGGGCGCCGCTGGCCGGGGCTGCGCGAGAGCATCGGCGTGGCGTTGGCGTTTGCCGGTACGGTGCTGATCGCCACCGGAGGAGATCTTTCCATGCTGAAGCTGCCACTGGTCGGATTGCTATGGGGCCTCGCCGACGCGGCGTGTACGGCGGCGCTGTCGATTCTGCCGGCCAAGCTGGTAGCGCGATGGGGCAATCTTGCTGTCAACGGCATCATGTTCGTCATATCCGGTTTGGTGCTGACGCCGTTCGTCCGCCCGTGGGCCAGCGCGCCGCAGCTGGATTGGTTCGGCATGCTGCTGATGGTGTTCACCGTTGTCGGAGGCACGTTCGGCGCATATTGGCTGTTCCTGGCCGGCGTGATGCGTATCGGCTCGATGCGCGGCACAATGCTGGGTACCAGCGAGCCGATCGCCGCGACGATATCCGCCGTGCTGTGGGCCGGTGCGGTGTTCACGCCCACGGATTTCGTCGGCTTCGTGATGATCATTGTCATGGTGTTCCTCGTGCGCTAGCACGCGTGGCCCGCATGCCGACATACGGTCTCTCTCGCGTGCGACGCGCTTCACCGACTGTTTGCGTTCTTAAGTGCGCGCCGAGACGACAAGTCCGCGCACATAGGAACGTAAACAGGGCGATTTGCGTTCCTACGTGCGCATGGTCGTCGTTTTGGCGCGCACTTAAGAACGCAAAACCACGTTTCGCCCGCCAGGCCAGGCGTCGCGGGATGTGTGGATAGTGATAGGTGAGCATCCGAATGCATAGAACGGGGGCTGCCATGCATGAGTCATCGTATAAGGCCGGTTCGGGGCGACGTTATCAGTCCGGGCAGGGGCGTCCGGGTCGCGTTCCGCGGATCCTCGTCACTGTTGTCGCCGTAATCGCGCTCATCGTGGGCGGCCTCGCACTGGTTCGGGCCGTCGCACCCCATGCAATCGCGAAGCTGACAGCGGTATCCGTGCGCAGCCTGGCAATCGGCGCGGCGGCGCTGATCGTCGTCGCCATCATACTGATCGTCATGGCTCGCGTGGCTTCCCGACGCGGCAACCGAGTGAGCGTGCGCGGAACCGCAGGCGGAGCCATCGTCGCCGTCGTATTCGCCATCATGCTGACCGTAGCCGCGCTGCTGATCTCCAACCTGTTCAAGGACGGCATCGTCAAGCCGTCATCGCCCGACAAGTCACCTGCTCAGAGTGCGCAGAACATGCAACAATCAGTTGAGGAGGCTGGCATCTACTGCGAGTCCGGCTGGTCGGAACTCTCATCGCAAGGGTATCCGGGTGTGACGGACGTCGAGATATGCCTCAAGCCGCGCATCGCCTACGTCACGTTCGATAACGAATTCGCTGCCGACATGTACCGCGCGCCTTTGCGATACAAAATCATCGAGATGTTTGACGAGCAAGCGAACAGCACCATCTCCAAGGGAGACTGGCGGCTGTTGAGTGGCAAGAAATGGTCGGTGTTCAGCTACAGGACCATCATTGACAAGCTCCAGAAGCAGTGGGGTGGAACCGTCGAGAAAATAGGATGACGGCGGATGATCCGGGTGCGATGCAACCGCGGCACATGAGGCGCGGACGCGGTTCTCCGCGAAGGCTATGATGGAAACGTGAATGACGTCTCGAATCAGCCGGCAGCGAAGACCCCAGCCGAATCATCCTCCGAGTCCACCGAATCCTCCCGTTTCACACGCGGAGACAGCACGCTGACCACCGTAGGACGGATCGTCATGGTCTACGCGGTCGTCCAGCTGCTGATGGCGATCAGTGCGCTCGCGTCACTGTCCGGCCTTGATCCCGCGGCTTCCGTGCAAGTGATCGGCGGGTGGCGCATCGGCCTGCGCGTGGCATGGTTCACGCTCGGCCTGGTGTTCGCGGGCAATTGCGTGCTGTATCTGCTCGGCGGATGGCTCGGCCGCCGGGCCGGAGCGGACACGTCCAAATCCCGGCCGTTCATGGCACTGATGTGGCTTTCCGTGGTGACCACGCTTATCGGTCTGCTCGCCGCGCGGGCGACCACATCCGGCTGGGAGGCGTGGTTTTCGCTTCTGATCGCCGTGATACTTTCCCTATACGCGACCAAAGTCGTAAAGCGCAGCGCGCGCATCTGAGCGGTGACATCGGCGGCTGGCCTACAGACGAGCGAAACGCCGCCAATCGACGGTGCTGTGAGTGAACGCAACGCAAAGAAAAATCAGGTATGGTGAGACGCATGAGCGAGCAGAACAATCACGATACAACAAACAACTCCCGGCGCAACCCGGCCGCGGCGGACGGCCCGTCCATGCAGACGGCCTATTTCGCGGGCGGATGCTTTTGGGGGCTGGAACGCTACTTCCAGAACGTCGACGGTGTCACCGACACCACGGTCGGTTACGCGCAGTCGAAGGTCGAATCACCCTCCTATGAGCAGGTGTGTGCGGGCGTCACCGACGCCGCGGAGACCGTGAAAGTTGTGTTCGACCCAGCGCAGGTGACGCTGCGCACGCTCACACTGCTGTTCCTGGAGGTCATTGACCCGTTCTCGGTGGACCGTCAGGGCGAGGACAGTGGGCGGCAGTACCGCACCGGCATGTTCTTCACGGACGCGACGCAGCAATCCGTGTATATCGCCGCGCTGGAGCAGCTGGTCGATCGGCAGCCCGCCCGCCCGGCGGTCTTGGTCGAGCCGCTGCGCAACTTCTACCCGGCCGAGGCGCACCATCAGGATTATCTGATCGCCAATCCGGGAGGCTTCTGCCATATTCCGCTGGCCGCCATCGCGAACGTGAAACGGCGGCAGAAGTATGTGGAAAAGATCTGGGACCTGACGCTCGAACAGTTCGCGGTCACGCAGTGCGCGGCCACCGAGCGGCCGTTCGTCAACGCCTACGACGAGGAGTTCGAGCCGGGCATCTACGTGGATGTGGTCAGCGGCGAGCCGTTGTTCTCATCGCGCGACAAATTCGATTCCGGCTGCGGTTGGCCGGCGTTCTCCAAGCCGATCGCGGACGAGCTGTTGACCGAGCACGCGGATCATCGCATCCCGGGGCGCGACCGCATCGAGGTGCGGACGGCCGACACGCAGATCCACCTCGGGCACGTGTTTGACGATGGGCCAGCCAACCGGGGCGGTTTGCGGTACTGCATGAACTCCGCCGCGCTGCGCTTCGTGCCGCGCTCGCGCATGGAGGCGGAAGGCTACGGCGACTGGTTGCCTGCGGTGGATGGCGAATAGCCGTTCAGAGAGCCGTTGCGCGCCTTTTCCTCCGCGCCAGCCATCGCCGCCATTGGCCATGGACTAGCGCAACGGTCGCGATGAGACTGGCCGCCGCAGCCAATCCCAGAGAATACACGAATCCCGGAGTGCTGAAGCCGTGGGCGATCACCAGGGCGTTGGAACCGATGCAGATCGCCGCGAACGAGGCGAGCGTCGCGATACGCAGCCATGGCACCCAGCGCGCCGGGATTCTTGCGACGGCGAGATACAACGATGCGATAACGACGACTTGCAGGCATGATGCAGCGACGAATTGCCACAGCATCGCCGGATCATGCAGAAATGCGGTTTCGGGGAACATTCTGATGATTTCGCGGATGGTGTTCGGCAGGCGCCACCATTTGAGCCATACTAGCCAAGCGTCCACTGCCACTGCGATGCCCCACGCCAATCCTGTGCGCAGGCGCAGCTGTGGCGACGCGCGTCGGATGCTGCTCTTGGCGATGAGCGTAGATTCTCTCATCGTCGGCTCCTTCGAAGGCGAATCAGGTATATCGCACATTGTGAAGGCGCGGTTGCCGCGAATCGCCGCCAAACCTCATACGAACGGGCAGACTTTTCGCGGGAAGGGGCAGCCATCTGCGTTTCAGGGGGTTGATTTCGTGTTCGCCAAACGTCTATCTACGTTTCGAGGGGTTGCCAAAACGCGATGCCCGGGGTATTGAGCGCCAATCGCCATTGGAATCATGCGGTTTTGGGGGTGCTTATACTTGGCCACCAACCCCTCGAAACGCAGATAGATGTTCGGATCAAACCGAATCGCCCCCTCGAAACGCAGATAGCCTTCTGACAGCGCTTATCTGCGCAATCTCTCACCCGACAAGGTGCCGGTACAGCTCAGGATCCAGCGGCCGCGCAAGTCTCAGTGTGGAGAGCGTGACCTTCACCGTACCGTTTCCGGCCGCGTTCGGCTTGGTGGTGAGCGTCGGATTGTCAAACGCGGCGACGTGCCCGACGTAATAGTATTTGCCGTCGGCCTCTTCCGCCTTGCGCATGACGAACAGCGGAACGAAATGCGTACGGCCCCAGTCCGGTCCCACACCGCTCAGCGCCCACTGGAATTCGGGAGATTGCGGGGTGCGCCCGTTCTTGCTGAAGTACTTCATCTCCTGTGCGTTCAGGAACTCGTCTTCGTATTGGCTGGCCGCGTACTTCACGAAGATGGGCATGGTGTTGGTGTCTTTGTCGAGCAGGTACCCGCCTACGTTCTGAGGCGTGTTCTCCTTCTTCCATCCGCACAGTCGCATGACGTCGGCCATGGAGTATTTGCGCTCATACAGGAATGCATGGTCGAAAGCGCGTCGCCGGCTCTGCGCCTCCTGGAACAGGTCTCGGCAATTGGCCAGACCGGTGCGCAGCGTGTCTGCGAGAAAGATGCGGAACGTGCGATTTTCGGCGAGCATGTTGACGAAGCCGGAGCTTAAACGATAGGCCGGTTCGCCCTGATCATCGTCGGCCAGCGTCTCCACCAGTGGCAGGTTCCCGAAACGTTTGCGATTCGGTCCGGTGAAGTATGAGTAGTCAAGCACGCTGATAGCGGAGTCGAACTGCGCATCCGAGAGATCAGCCTGTGGGAAGTCCGCACGGATCGCATCAAGCAGCGCATCTCGACTGATTGGCGCGGATGCGTTCCAGCTGACAGGAGTCTCGTCATCCAGGCGCTCTTCGGCAAGCCGACACAGCCGTTCGAGGATGGCCAACTCATGAGGGCGCAGCCCGGGCAGCAGTAATTCCGTGGCCATCTTGAGGACCGCGTCTTCGGTGTCGGTTACCGGGTCCAGCTGATCCTCAAATGTTGTCTCGTGGTTCTTGCCGCCGCCGAGGCTCTTCTCGCGCGATCGCACGAAATCGAGGTAGTTGCTGCGCTTCGTGGCCAATGTATACGGCAAGGAAGGATCGTAGGCGTAGATATCCATGAGCATCGGAATGCGGCCGAGCTCGTATCGCACCTGCCGGTATTGTTCCGATAGCTTCTTCATTTCGGACCAGTTGGCGGTGTCCAGTGATTTCAGCACGCGTTCCTTGGCGATCGGGTCGAAGCTTATGGAGGACAACCCGATCGATTTGCGCTGCAGGTTCTTGCGCGCGCGGTCGCGGTCACCGGTGTTGCCGTACAGGGCCACGGGGATCAGGTAGTTGTTGTTGTAGTTGCCGATAAAATCGATGACCACGACGCTGTCCTTGTACGGGAACTTGCGCAGTCCGCGGCCAAGCTGCTGGGTGAATATGATGCTGGACTCTGTGCTGCGCAGCATCACGATCTGGTTGACGGCGGGGATATCGACGCCTTCGTTGAACATGTCGACGGTGAACAGGTAGTCGAGTTCGCCGTCGGTGAGCTGCCGGACGTATTCGTCGCGTTTTTCCTGCGATAACGGCTTGCCGTTGACGTCTTTGCTGGTCACCGCTGCCGTGCGATAGGGGCGTTCCGCTTGCTGGTTCCAATGCTCGTTGAACAAGCGGGACAGCTCGTGCGCCTCCTCCTGCCTGCTGCAGAACACCAGCCCGGTGACGGGGATCCCGAATTGCCCGTATTCCTGCAGCTTGTCGATGATATAGCGCACGCGCTGCTCGGTGGCGAGCTGCCCGATCTCGTATTTGAGCTGTTTCGACTCCTTCGCGTCGAGCCCCTGTGAAACATCGAGGCGGTGCATGTCCTGGTCCGGGTCCTCTCGGAACCGAGATATTCTGCGACGCCGTAATAATGGAACGGGCAGAGCATGTTTTCGTCCAGAGCCTTCTGTAGCCGGATCTCATAGGCGATGTTGTGGCCGAACAACTCGAAGATGTTGATGCCATCGGTGCGTTCCGGTGTGGCGGTCATGCCCAGCATGAAGTCGGCGTCCCTGAAATGGTCGATGACGCGCTGATACCCTTCGGCGCCCGCATGATGAACTTCGTCGACAAGAACGTAGTCGAACTCGTCAGAGGCGAATTGCGCCAGGGCCTCCGGCTGACGCATGGTCTGCACCGTGGCGAACACGTAGCGCCGATCCTGTTGTTTGCTGGTGCCGGTATACAGTCCCAGCTCGGATTGCGGACAACCGAGCACCTTCTGGTAGGATTTCATCGCCGCTTTGAGGATCATTTGCTGCTGGGCGATGTACAGCATGCGCCGGGGCCGGTACTCACGCACGTCGAACGCGGAAAGATAGGTTTTGCCTGTTCCCGTGGCCGACACGATGATCGCACGATGCTCCCCTTTCTCGCGTAGTTTCTTCAGGCTCGCGAGGGCTTCTTTCTGCATGGCGTTCGGCTGGATCTCACGGCCTTCGAGGGACTTCAGAATGTCGCGCCGTGGCGGCGCGTACTTCTTGAAATCCTCCTCATACTGTTTGATCCATTCCTCGGTGAGCGGCTTGGAATCGGCGATCTGTGAGTCGATTTCATCTCGCACCTGCGCGACCAGTTCGCCATTGGCGAGGGATGAGACCTTGAGATTCCATTCGCGTTGAGTGTTCAATGCGGCGCCGGTAAGATTCGAACTGCCGACGAACAGGTCGTAGTACGGGGTGCCGTTGCGCATGCGGCGCGAGAATACGTATCCTTTGGGATGGAACGGCTGCCCTTGAGCGACTGATACTGAAGAGTCGGAGCCTGCCCACACGCGGACGTCCACGCCTGCCGTCCGCTGTAGGTGAAGCAGTTCCCAGAAAGCGCGTGGGTCGTTGAAATGATTCTTCGTCGACGTGATCAGTCTGCTGACCTGCTCGGGCGCATTGGCATGATGACTGCGGAAGTCCTCGAACAAACTGAGTATGGCATCAGGAGAGACGAAGGCGACGGAGATGTCGAAGGAATCGCTGTTCGTGAGCGCATCGCTGATTCCATCATGCATGGTGAGGTCGCCTGGGCGGTTCGAAATCAGCGTTGGCTTATAGCTTTCGGGGGCGTCCTGCCGGGGTTCGATCAGTCCGGAGATGACGCTTTCCAGCACGGAATGCGTGGCATCGGTTTTGAGGTCTGACTGCGGGTTGAGTGATTCTCGCGTATTCATGGCCGGCTCGGTTCCTCGGAGGTGTCCGACGTTGTCTGGGTGAGGAAGCGCATGCCTGCGATGATGCCGACGGCCGTACGGTCGACCGGAGCCCAATTCAGCTGTGGCATTGCGGAAGGATCCAGCCAACGGATGTCCGTGTGCTCGGTCAGCCGTGGCATGCCGTCGATTAGGTGACAAATGAATGTGATGAGTCGGACCGTGCCGAAGTCGTAGGCGTACTCGCTGGTGCACACCTCATCGGCGACCTCGATCTCACAGAGCAGCTCTTCTTCGATCTCCCGATGCAATGCCTGACGAGCCGTCTCGTAAGGCTCTATTTTCCCGCCGGGGAATTCCCAATATCCGGCGAGAGATTTTCCCGGGCCGCGTTGCGCGCATAACACCGCTCCATCGCGTACGATCGCCGCACCCACAACGTTGATGATCTTGGCATGAGAGTCCATGGTTACCCAGGATACAACGGCGGCGTTTGATAATGCGATTGTGCGGACGGGTGTCATGAGTGGCATGTGAAGTGATTGCAATTGCTGTCGGAAGTTTCAGCTACTGGAAGTTTGACACAAACCGCTCGGCAAATACCGCCACCAGCAGGTATGACCGCGGCGCCGCGGTTGGAGGTCGGCTGCCCGCGATCCTTCAGCGAGACGCCAGCACAACCGTCACCATGGCAGCTGCGCCGCGTCGCTGTCGGACGAAGGGGCCGCAAGATTCGCGTCGCTCGTGTAGCTCGTGCCCGGCTCCGGTGCGACGGTCTCATGCGGATCCGGAATCGCTGCGGCTGCGCTGGCTGTGCTCGCGCCCGCGTCACCTTCCAGTCCTCTGGCCACCTCATCGAGAAAATCGTCGACTTCGTCGATGTCGTATCCCTCTCTGAAACGCACATTGCTGAAGGTCTTCTCCTTGATGCGCCTTGCGAGCGAGTGGTCGCCGGTCGTCATGCGGTCGACGATTTCGTCAAGGAAGTCGTCGACCTCTCTGGTGCTATACCCTTCCTTGAACCGCACTGTGGTGAACGTTCTCGATGTGATGGCGTCTGCGCTGATCATGACTGATCCTGTCTGTCGCTGGATATCTCGCGCTTCCACTCTACTCTCGCCTCGCTTGTTAGAATTGCGATTATGGAAGCAGCATTGAAGCCCGCCGCGCCCTCTGCCGTCACGGTGGTGATCACCAGCTGCAATCAGGGAGCGCTCATCCGTGAAGCAGTCGAATCTGCGCTCGCCCAGACGATTCGTCCCGATTGCGTCATCGTCGTCGATGATGGTTCCGACGATCCGGCCTCCATCGCAGTGCTTGATGGGCTCGCCGAACTCGGTGCGCCAGGACGCGACGGTGCCGCTCCCGCCGTCCAGTTTGCGCCGGTCCTCGAAAAATCATCCCTATATCAATTCCCGTCCTGCCCACCTACAGGACGGGACGATTCACCTGTTCGGCGCTAGACTGAAGATGTCAATCGCAGTCAAACCAAAGGCGGTCATATCATGATTCTCGTCACCACCACGCCGTCGGTCGACGGTTACGTCATCACTAGCTATCAGGGCATCGTGTTCGGTGAAGTGATTTCCGGCGTCAACATGTTCAAGGATATCGGCGCCGGCCTGCGCAACATGTTCGGCGGACGCAGCCAGGGCTATGAAGAGGAGCTGATGAGGGCGCGCAACGAGGCGATTCTTGAGATGCAGCAGCGGGCCGAGGCAATGGGTGCGCACGCCGTAGTCGGTGTGGACATCGACTACGAGGTGCTTGGCGCCGACAACGGCATGCTGATGGTCACCGCGTCCGGCACCGCCGTGCAACTCGCCCGCCGCGGCTGAACTGTGCCGGCACCGGCTTTCGGCGAAACATCGCACGGCGACGGTATCGTAAAGCGTTGCGCCGCGAAGCGCGACGGATGATACCGGTGGAAAGGACCGTGTGATGACTCAACCGCAGGCATATGCAGTGACCGAGGGCCACGGGTTGCCCGTGGTGTTCGTGCATGGCATGGGCGTGGACCACCGTTCGCTGATGCTGCTGGATGAGGCATTCTTGTGTCCGGAGTCGGGCGCTGCCGCGTCGCGGTCGCTGAAGCGCATATATCTGGATTTGCCGGGGTTCGGCCGCACTCCGGCACTGCCGGCACGCGCGTGCGGTCTGCCGGAGATGGCCGACTGGCTGCAGTCCGCCATCGACGATCTGGTCGGCGCGGGGGAGCCGTTCGCGCTGGTCGGCAATTCGATGGGCGGTGCACTCGCCCGTGAGATGGTGGCTCGCGAGTCATCGCGGGTTCGCGGGCTGGCATTGATCGCCCCGGTGGTGGATCCGCGGCGCACTCGTCGTCATGTCGCCGAGCATGTGATCACCGAGCCGAATCCGACGCTGATACACGCGCTGCCTCAGGATCAGACGTTCGATTTCGTAACCATGGGCGTCAACCAGTCATTCGCCGCGTGGCGCCGCCATCAGTCATATATTTTGCCGGGCATCCGTCTGTGCGACCGTGACGCCTGCGCCAGATTGGACGCCCGTTATTGGCTGAATGACGACCCGGAGCGCGTATTCGGCACTTATGCCGGGCCGACCCTGTTCGTCACCGGACGACGGGATCAGATCGTTGGTTTTGAAGATCAACGGGCCCTGTTGTCGCATTATCCCGACGCCACGTTCATCACGCTGGATGATGCCGGCCACAACGCGCACATCGACCAGCCCGAAGCGGTGATTCGTCTGCTCCGGGAGTGGGCCGGCCGGCTGTGACGGTAGGCGTCCACGCGATGCCGGGCGCGGCACGACGTATGACACGCGCTACACTGGCGCCCATGACCGGTAAAATCGAAGCCTACGACCAGCTGCCTGAAACGGCTCGTGCGATACGCGAGCAGGTGTTCATCCGCGAGCGTGACTGGCGGCCTGAATTCGACGAGTGGGATGCCGTGGCCGTGCATCTGCTGGCGTTCGACGGGAATCGGACCGTGGCGACATGCCGATTCTATGCGGATCCCGACCATTCCGATCAGCCGGGAAGGTACGTGATCGCGCGTCTCGCCGTGCTGCCCGACGCGCAAGGCCGCGGTATCGGCTCCCAACTGCTGGCCGACGCCGAACGCCGTATTGCGCACAGTGGAGGAACCATCGCCGCGGTACATTCGGAGAACGACCACTACAAGTTCTACGAGCGGCGTGGATATCAACTCACCGACGAACTCTACGACGACGGCCGCCACGGTTGGCTGATCAAGGCGCTCATATGATGCAACTTACGGGTTGAAATAGCCGAAATCCGTGATTCCCCGTGCGAAATCGCCGTTTTCGGGCCCGAAAGCGACATTTTTGCACGGGGAATTGCCCAGAACGACAATTTCAACCCGTAATTTACGGGAGTGAGTGGGGGGGGCGAACTCTTTGTAGTAATGGCCGGTTATCACGTGATCCGATTTATCTCGCAATCAGTTGGTTTCGCGCGACGACAACGGCGACGACGGAGGACCCGGATGCGGCACCGGGGCCGACCGGGACGAATCCCACACCCACGTCAAACGGGACCAAACCGACCAGAAACCAAAGTCTAAAACACCACGTCTAGTCCCTACCCCCCCCCATTTTTCGGTATCCGGCATATATGAGAAAACCCCGGAGCGTTGGCGTTCCAACGTTTTCCGGGGTTTCTTCATACGTGCGAGTGGGGGGAGTTGAACCCCCACGAGCATACACTCACTGCCACCTGAAGACAGCGCGTCTACCATTCCGCCACACTCGCAGACAAAGAGATAACTTACCAGCGATACGCGGATAATGCAATTCGGCGTGTCGCGGTGGGGCGCCGTAATGATTATCGCGGCGGGTGCTGCGGTGATTGCTGCGGTGACTCCCGCCGCAAGCACCCGTCGCAGCGCTCCCTCACCTCACCCGCGCGGCCCGTTCGCATAGAAGCGGGCAAGCGACTCGTCGCGGAATTCGTCGAAGTAACCGCCGTCAATCGAGGCACGAATATCGTCCAGCAGCTTTACGAAGAAACGCTCGTTGTGGATCGTCGCCAGCGTGAACCCATTGAATTCGCGGGCGCGCAGCAAGTGGTCCACATATGCGCGCGTGTAATGCTGGCACGTGTAGCAGTCGCACCCCTCCTCAAGCGGGCCGAAATCGAACTTGTGCTGGGCACGCTTGACGTTGTAGCGCCCGTCGCGCGTGAAAATCGCCCCGTTGCGCGCGCACCTTGCGGGTGCAACGCAATCGAACGTGTCGCCGCCATTCTCCACACATGCGAAGATGTCGTCGACCGAGGCGATGCCCAGCACGTGCCGTGGCCGGCTTTCCGGCATCGCGTCGCAGATCCACGCGCACGTGTCTGCGATGATACGCTTCTCGATCGCGCCGCCGATGCCCACACCGTCGAAGTCCAGCGAGGCGATCTGCTCGGCCGCATGCCTGCGCAGGTCCTCATAGTTCGCGCCCTGCACCACGCCGTACAGTGCCTGGTACGGTTTGCCCAGCCGCTCCTCGGTCAGCCGCTGGTGCTCGGCCACGCAACGCTGCGCCCAACGGTAGGTGCGTTCCACCGAGGCTTCCTGATACGAGCGCGTGTTCATCAGCGTCGTCAATTCGTCGAACGCGAACATGATGTCCGCGCCGATTTTATGCTGGATGCCCATCGAGATTTCCGCGGAGAAACGATGACGGTCGCCGTTGAGCGGCGATTTGAATGTCACCCCATCCTCGTCGACGAACGCCAGTCGTTCCTTGCCCGCCGCGATCACGTCGTCCGATTTCATGCCGGTCACGTCCATCGCCAGCGTCTTCTTGAATCCGGCTCCCAGCGACAGCACCTGGAATCCGCCGGAATCGGTGAACGTCGGCCCGTCCCAGTTCATGAATCGCGCGAGTCCGCCGGCCGCGTCGAGCACATCCTGGCCAGGGCGCTCGAACAGATGAAACGCGTTGGACAGCAGACATTGCGCCCCCAGCTCGCGCATGGTCTCCGGCAGGACGGCCTTCATTGCCGCCTGCGTGGCGACCGGCACGAAGGCCGGTGTGCGGATGTCGCCGTGCGGCGTGTGGATGATGCCGGTGCGGCCGTAACGGCGGCCGCCACGGCCTTTGCCGTCAGCTGAATCGGGCAGTTGCGTAAGGGTTTCGAAAAAGAATGCGCTGCGGTCGCCGGGCCTGCCATCGGCCGCGCCGCGCGGGTGCTCCAGAAAACTCGTCATACGATTACTCTAGGCGATGGCCGGGAAGGCGGGAGATGGCGCTCGGAAAGCCTGCTGCGGGCTTTCCCGGCGGTTCGTGGCGTATCGTTGTCTCAAGCTGTCCGGCTGATGCGTCCGCTTTTCGGACGGGATATCCGCGGGTTTCAGAAGAATCGTTTTGCTGCTGACCGGTCGGAAATGTCGTACGAAACAAGGCCGAAGGCCTGCTTCATGATAACGGTAGATAATTCATTCTCTCCTTCCAATCAACGTTCAGGAAACATCCAGAGCAGGTATCTTTACTCTTACGTAGAGCTTGGCGGCGCGCTGGCTCACAGATACGAGCCCCAACCCGCCTGCTGATACTTACGAATATTGAAGGAGACAACATGGCTGACAACAACAACGGATACTGGCCCGCCGATAACGGCGGCCAGCCTGAGCAGCCGCAGAACGACAACCTGCAGCAGGACGCTCCGACGACCTCGGATGCGCAGGATCAGCAATTCGCCCAGGAGCCGCTGGGCGCGCCTCAGGAAGCGCCCGCGCAGAACGACGACGCGCAGCAGCCGCAGCCCGAAGCGCAGGATACCCGTCCGACCCAGCCGTTGGCGCCTGTCGCGCCGACCTCAGAGCAGGCCCAGGCTTCCGAACCGACTCAGCCGCTGCCGCCGCAGCCGACGCAGCCGACGCAGCCGCTGTACCGCCCGGCACCGGAATACGGCGCCTACGGCCCGACTCCGACTCAGCCGGAGCCCCAGCAGCCGCAGCCGACCCAGCAGCAGAATCAGAACACGGGCAACGGCGGCAACCCATTCTTTAACGGCAACCCGTTCATGACGCGCCCGACGGACGACGCCTCACAGCAGAATCGCCAGAACGGCAACACGCCCTACGGTTTCCCGTTCGGCCCGCAAGGCCCGAACGGCGGCCAGGATCAGGGCATGGCTCAGCCGGAAGACGGCGGCAACGCGTCTCGCGGCGGGAGCTCCGCGGCCAGCCACATCGTGACCGCAGTGGTGGCCGCCCTGGTGGCCGCGGCGCTGTGCCTCGGCGTTGGATACTTCGCGCTCACCTATGGTTGGGTGAGCACGCCGACGACGACATCGCTGACCAACGTCCAGTCGAACAAGTCCGGTACCGGCAGCGCCACCGCCAAGACGGGCGAGGCCGCCGACTGGAAGACCGTGGCGAGCGAGGTCTCCGGCTCCGTCGTGTCGATTCAGGCGGCGCTGAGCAACGGCACCGCCAAGGGGTCGGGCGCGATCGTGAGCGCCAAGGGCTACATCGTCACCAACAACCACGTGATCTCCGGCGCCCAGCAGATTCAGGTGACGCTGTCCAACGGGCAGATGTACACCGCTCAGGTGGTCGGCACCGACACCACCACCGACCTGGCGGTCATCAAGCTCGACAACCCGCCGAGCGACCTGAAGGCTGTGGAATTCGCCGACTCCGACAAGCTCGCCGTCGGCGAGGACGTCATGGCCATCGGCAACCCGCTGGGCTATGACGACACCGCCACCACCGGCATCGTGTCCGCGCTGAACCGCCCGGTCACCGTGACCGATGACTCCGGCTCCGACATCGTCACCAACGCGGTGCAGATCGACGCGGCCATCAACCCCGGCAACTCGGGCGGCCCGACGTTCAACGCCGCCGGCCAGGTGATTGGCATCAACTCGTCGATCGCCTCCACCGCGGCCTCCAGCGATTCCGCCGGCTCCATCGGCATCGGCTTCGCGATTCCGTCGAACCTCGTCAAGCGCGTGGCCAACGAGATCATCAAGGACGGCAAGGTCAAGCACGTGGGCCTCGGCGTGACAATCACCACCGGCACGGTCGAGGCGGACGGCGTGACCCGCGCCGGCGCCAAGGTCACCGCAGGAACCTCCGGCTCCGCCGTGGTGTCCGGCAGCCCCGCCGACAAGGCCGGCCTGAAGGTGGGCGACGTCATCGTGGCGTACGACGGCAACGCGGTGAGCAGCACGTATTCGCTGCTCGGCTATGTACGTGCGTCGGCGCTCAACGACAAGGTGACGTTGACCATCGTGCGCGGCGGCAAGACCATGGACGTCGAGGTGACGCTCGACAAGGAGGAGTCCGCGGTGAACGGCTCCGGCAGCTCGAACTCGAACAACAACCAGAATAACCGGAACAACCAGAATGGCAACGGCCAGAACGGTAATGGCAATGGCAACGGCAACAACGGCAACGGCAACAATGGCAACAGCAACAACGGCAATGGCCAGAACGGGTACGGCAACAACGACTACGGCAACGGCGGGTTCTCCGATCCGTTCGGCCTGTGGTAAATCCGCTCCCGAAGCCGCTGACGCTGCCTGACGGCTGACATTGCCCGGCAGTTGACATGGCTCGATGATGGAGGGGCCGGTGCGCTTGCGCCGGCCCCTCCACTTGTGTCTGCGGCCATGTTCCCGCGTGACGTTGGCGTGTCCTTTCGCAGTTGTTGCTAGACTTGATCGAAGCCGCGGATGGTATGTGCCGCCGCGCAACATAATCGAACGAACAATTGAATATCGAATAATCTTTTTACGCCGTGTATCGCCTGCCCTCGCCGTTTTAGGCAGTGCTGCCGATGGGTTAACAAGGCGTGGGTCGCATGCCGTTCGTGATTCCGCGCTTGTTGCTGGGATGACGGATGGTCCGTATACGAGCGTAAGGAGATACGATGCGTAAGTTCATCTATCTTTGCAGTCGTCTGTGTGTTCAAGTGCCGCTGTTGCCGATTGCCGTGCTCACGGTCATTCCGCTTGCCGTGTGCCCGTCATGGCGCCCGTGGGGAGCGGCGGATATTCCTGTACTGGGCAATCCCGGCGTGGGCCAGTGGATTGTCATCATCGTGGTGGCGTACACGATCATCGACACCGTGCGCGGCATGATCGACGATTTGCGGCATGGCCGGGTCGGTGTGGATCTGCTGGCTGTCGTGGCGATCGCCGCCACGGTCGCCGTGCAGGAATACTGGGCGAGCTGGGCCGTGGTGCTGATGATCTCGTCCGGCGAAGCCATCGAGGAATACGCCCAGTCCAAGGCCGAAAGCAGCCTGACCGCGCTGATGACGGCCGCGCCCCAGACCGCGCACGTCGTGCGACGGCCCGGCGTGGGCGTCGCTGGTGTCAACACCGGCGACGGCAGCGACGGCAGCTCCGACGACCGGGGCGATGGCTTCCGCAAGGTCGCCGCTCTGCCGTCTTCCGTCGCCAGCGGGTCGTCCGACGCTGCGACTTCCCACTATGACACCGTTGCCGTGGAATCCGTCACCCCCGGCGATGTGCTGATTGTGCTGCCCGGTGAAACCGTGCCGGTGGATGGCGAGCTGTTGTCCGGATCCGCCACGCTCGACCTGAGCAACATCAACGGTGAGCCGGTGCCGCGTGGAGTGTTCGCGGGCGCCCGCGTCATGTCCGGCGCGGTGAACGGCTCGACCACGCTGACCATGCGTGCCACCGAAGCCGCCCGCGACTCGCAATACCAGCGCATCCTCGCGCTCGTCGCGGCCGCGCAGGATTCCCGCCCGGCGGTGGTGAAGACCGCCGATGTGCTGGCAGTGCCGTTCACGGTGCTCGCGCTGGCGATCGCGGCCGTGGCATGGTTGGTGTCCGGCGTGCCGACACGCTTCGCTCAGGTGCTGGTGCTGGCGACCCCTTGCCCGTTGCTGATCGCCGCCCCCGTCGCGTATGTGGCGGGAACCGGCCGACTAGCCAAGTCGGGAATCCTGATCAAGACACAGGACGTGCTGGAGAACCTCGGCCGCGTCACGCACGTGTTCTTCGACAAGACCGGCACGCTGACCGTGAAGCAGCCGCAGGTGACCCGCGTCGAGATGCTGCCCGGTGCCGGCACTCACCTCAATGAGGACCACGTACTGATGATGGCGGGCGTGGTCGAGACCTATTCCGTGCACATCCTCGCCAAAGGCATCGCGAAGGCCGGCACGGAAGCTCTGTCCCGGCTGCATCGGCGGTTCGAGGAGGGGCAGCGGCTATGCCCGCAGCCCGATGCGGACTGGCCTGGTCACGGGCGCGATTATCCGGTCGTCAAGCACATTGATGAAGACGCCGGGAAAGGCATCTCCGGCGAAGTGAATGGGCATAAGGTGCGCGTAGGCAGACTGTCTTTCGCGGCCTCAAGCGAAGATGGGTTCCTGCCGGTTGAGCGGATCGTCCCGGGCCGGGCTACGACTGATGGAGACCGGCAGTCCGGAAAACAAGGTGAGGGGCGGCTTGCGGACGAGATCCGTACCCGTTTCGGCATGCTCGCGCCGGATGAAATGGCCTCGTACGTGTCGGTCGACGGTCATCTCATCGCCCGGATCGTCCTGCGTGACGTGCCGCGCGCGAACGCCAAGTCGGCGCTCGCGAGCCTGCGCGGTCTCGGCGTCGCCAAGCTGTCCATGCTGACGGGAGACAAGCGATCCTCCGCCGCCATCATCGCCAGTGAGGTCGGCATCGACGACGTGCATGCGGAATTGTTCCCCGAAGATAAGGTCACCGCTGTCACGACCGCGACCGTGACGCCATCGCGCGGCGTGACGATGATGGTCGGCGACGGCGTGAACGACGCGCCCGTGTTGGCCGCCGCCGATATCGGCATGGCCATGACGGACGGCACGTCGACTGCGGCCTCGGAGTCCGCGCAGGTGGTGATCCTGAACGACGACATCGCCGCCGTTCCACGGGCCATCGCCATCGCCCGCCGCACCAAGCGTGTGATGCTGCAAGCCGTGCTGGCCGGTCTCGCGCTGGCCCTGATCGGCATGGTTGCGGCGGCGTTCAACTTGATTCCCGTCGTGGTCGGCGCTTTTCTGCAGGAAGCCATCGACGTGGTAAGCATCCTCTGGGCGCTCACCGCGCTGCTTGACCGTGACTGACGGGCCGTGGTCGACGGGCGAGAACGAATGTGACATTCGACAACAATGGGGGCAATGCCGGGAAATCCCGCCGTTGCCCCCTTCCGTGATTCGGTGGCTTGCGATAACCTATAACGCGTGACTGAATCTGAGAACAATGAACTTCGTATCGCCGTGATCGGCGCCGGTCCCGCCGGCGTCTACTCCTCCGACATCTTCCTGCGCCAGCTGAAGAAGCTCGGCGAGGAGCTGGGTCTGGGCACCAAGGCCCGCATCGACCTGTTCGAGAAGCTGCCGGTCCCGTTCGGCCTGGTCCGTTACGGTGTGGCCCCCGACCATCCGAGCATCAAATTCATCGCATCCGCGCTGGAGAAGACGCTCGACAACCCCGACATCCACCTCTACTGCGACGTGGAATTCGGCAAGGACGTGACCCTGGACGACCTGCTGGCGCGTTACGACGCCGTGCTGTTCGCCACCGGCGCCGTCAAGGACAAACCGCTGAACCTGCCGGGCGCCGACCTCGACGGCGTGTACGGCGCCGCCAAGTTCGTCGAATGGTATGACGGATACCCCACGGGTGCGCGCGAATGGCCACTTTCGGCCGAGAACGTCGCCGTGATCGGTGGCGGCAACGTGGCGATGGACGTCGCGCGCGAGCTCATGCGCAACGCCGACGACCTCAAGGCCAAGACCGACATCCCCGACAACGTCTACGAAGGCATCCAGGGAAACAAGGCCAAGGTGCTGCATCTGTTCATCCGCCGTGGCGTCGCCCAGGCCAAGTTCAGCGTGCAGGAACTGCGCGAGATGGAGAAGCTGCCCGGCGTGCAGCTCATCATCAACGAGGACGACTTCGAGCTGGATGACGACACGATCGAAGAGGCCGGCAAGGACAAGCTGACGCGCCAGATGGTCGAGGAGCTGTTCACCATCCGCGAGATGGCCGAAGACATGGAAGATGACGGCGACGTCGATTACGAGGGCAACCCCGCAGATCGCAAGTATTACGTGCACTTCAACTCCGCTCCCACCGAGATCCTCGGCAAGGACGGCAAGGTCGCGGGCATCCGCGTGGAGAAGACCGAGACCGGCGCCGACGGCAAGATGCACCGCACCGGCGAATTTGAAGACTACCCGGTCGAGGCCGTGTACCACGCAATCGGCTACAAGCCCGCCGAAGCGCCCGGCATCACCTATGACGAGAAGGGCGCCCACCTGGCCAACGCGAACGGCGATGGCCGCATCACCACCGAGGCCGCCGGCGGTGACGTGCGTGAACGCCTGTATGCCACCGGGTGGGCCAAGCGCGGGCCGGTCGGCCTGATCGGCTCCACCAAGTCCGACGCGTTGATGATCGTCACCAACATGCTGGAAGACCTCGCCAAAGCGGCCGAAGGCGGCCGTGTGGCCGTCGACCGCGACCCCGAGTCCATCGACCGCCTGCTCGCCGAGCGCGGTGTCAAGCCGATTGACTTCGCCGGTTGGAAGAAGGTCGACGCCTTCGAACGCTCCGAGGGCGCGAAGGAAGGCCGCGAGCACAAGAAGGTCGTCGAGCCGGATCAGATGCGTGAGCTTGCTCACGCCTGAGCGACCTGTAGCGCGACTCGTATACATCGATCAAGCCGCCGCCCGCGTGACATTGCGGGCGGCGGCTTGTTTTTGCCCGTACTTGTATCATCCCGTGCCTCCGGAATCATTTCATTGTGCTCAAGGCGCATATCCAGCCAACTGTCAGACAGTGAATTTAGTGTGTGGGCTATGGACGGTAAATTGCATGTGCGCGGCCACTTCAACGGCCTGAAAACGACGCTGCTCTTTGCGTTGATGTGGGCCATCATCATGTTGATCTGGTGGGCCACCGGCGGTGACCGCGGCACGCTGGGCGTATATATCGTCATCGGTCTGGTCTCCACGTTCAGCACGTACTGGTTCTCCGACAAACTCGCCATCGCCTCGATGGGAGCCCGCGCGGTCACCGAGCAGGAAGCTCCCGCACTGTACCGCATCGTGCGCGAACTCAGCGCCAAGGCCGGCAAGCCGATGCCTCGCATCTACGTCGCCCCGACCATGAGCCCCAACGCATTCGCAACGGGCCGCAACGAGCGCCATGCAGCCGTATGCTGCACGCAAGGCATCCTCAACATACTCAACGAGCGCGAGATTCGCGGCGTCCTCGGCCACGAGCTCATGCACGTGTACAACCACGACATCCTCACCTCCGCCATAGCCTCCGCACTGGCGACCATCATCACGTATCTGGGATACTCGCTCATGTATTTCGGCGGCGGTCGCAGCAACGACCGTGACAACTCCTCCGGTGCCTTCGGTCTGATCGGCGTGCTGGTGAGCGCGATTCTCGTGCCGATCGGCGCCTCTCTGATCCAGATGGCCATCTCCCGCACCCGCGAATTCGACGCCGACGAGGACGGCAGCCGCCTGACCGGCGACCCCGAAGCGCTCGCCTCCGCCCTGAACAAGATCTCCTACGGTGCTCAGACCAATCCGATGCCGAAAACCGCGGGCACGCAGTCGGTGTCATCCATGATGATCGCCAACCCGTTCTCCGCGCGCGGATTCTCGAAGCTGTTCTCCACGCACCCACCTACCGACGAGCGCATCAGCCGGCTCATGCAGATGTCGCAGGAGATGCGCAATTCCGGCATCGGCGGCGGCAGCAGCCCGCAGTACTTGTACTAGCTTCGTTGCGCAAGGTTCGCGGGCATCGCCGTCATGTGATACACTGACGACTTGTGCACAAAGCACTGCGGATGTAGTTCATCGGTAGAACGAAAGCTTCCCAAGCTTTAAAGGCGGGTTCGACTCCCGTCATCCGCTCCACTTCCCTCAACGATAAGGCTTTAAAACCCAATCATTCCAACGATTTTCAATTTTGCAGGTACTCGCTCAATCACACGATTTTTGTCGAATTGTTGTCACCGTGTTGTCACGAGGTGTGTAAAAGAGGATTCGGAGAGTGGTTTGGGCTCAAGAGTTTTCCCGTGGTCAATGTTTCTGCTGCAGTGATCTTGCTGCTGATGGATGTTGCCACGTAATCAAGATCGGTGTCGAATAGGTCTGCATAAGTATCCCTTCTTAGCTTGGCTTATGACAGGATTTTTCTCTGAATTCAGTGCTCTTTCTCTGAATTCAGAGAAAGAATGTATAATTCAGAGAAAAATTCAGAGATTCAGAGCAGGCGGTGGCGAATGGCGCACGAGTATGGCAAAGAAACCCTGTCCAAGGAATTCAAAAGCGATCGCGATAAAGGTCTGCCGGATTCCGAATTAGTGGAGGCTGTTGTCGCCTTAGCCAATACGGACGGCGGGTGCGTGTATCTGGGTGTTGAGGACGACGGCACCGCGACCGGTGTCCAGCGCAAGCATCAAGATCCTGTCGGGCTGTCAGCGATGATTGCCAATAGGACTGTGCCCCCGATATCGGTTCGCGCGCAATTGGTGGGTGATGGCGTCACCGTCATCCAAGTCGATGTACCCAAGTCACATAGTGTGGTGTCAACTAAGTCGGGGAGAATCCTGCGGCGCATGATGAAAGTGGACGGTACGCCCGAAAGCGTACCTATGTATCCGTATGAGATCGCTACCCGGCTTTCGGATCTGGGTAAGCTCGACTACTCCGCCCAACCGGTTCCGGGGGCCACGCGGGAGGATTTCGATCCGTTGGAGCGCGACCGCCTGCGCAAGATCATCTCCACCTACCGATCCAGCGACCGTAATCTTCTAGAGCTTTCAGACGAGGATCTGGAAAAATCATTGCGTCTTGTCGTATCGGCGGATGGGAATGTAACGCCGACCTTGACAGGTTTGTTGCTCATCGGCAGTGAGGAGTCACTGCAACGTCTTGTCCCGACAAGCGAGGCGGCTTTCCAAGTTCTGGTCGGCACCGACATCAAGGTGAACAATACATATCGCGGCCCGCTGCTCAAGACCATAGAGCAGATAGCGGAGTCGTTCGCTCCTTGGAATCCAGGAACTGAACTGACCGTGGGTTTGTTTTCCTCGGTGGTGCCCGAATTCGACGAGAGGGCGTTCAGGGAAGCGTTGGTCAATGCGTTCGGCCACAGGGATTACTCAGTTCTTGGCCGTGTGCGTGTGCTGGTGGATGACGCGGGACTGACGATTGCCAATCCTGGAGGATTCGTGGAAGGCATCAACGTTCACAATCTGCTTACCGCGGAACCGCATGGACGAAACCCATGCCTCATGGATGCGTTGAAGCGAACTGGGCTAGCCGAGCGAACCGGTCGTGGAATCGATCGCATTTTCGAGGGGGCCTTGAACTATGGTCGGCCCTTGCCTGACTATTCGAGATCCAACGGGCGGGGTGTTTCGGTGCTGCTGCCTCGGAGCGCGCCCGACGAGGCGTTTGTGGAATTATTAGCCGAGGAACGCGAGCGTAGCGGCAAGTCAATGTCGCTTGACGGTCTGCTTATTCTGGATAAGCTCAAGCGAGAGAGACGTTGTGGCTTTGACGCGTTGTCAGAGTCCTTGGATATGAGCGATCAACGTCTGCGCACTGTATTGGGGCAGTTGACGGAGTCTGGGCTCGTCGAAAGCTCCGGCACTAACGCTCGTCGTACATACACATTGGGGGCGAAAGTGTATCGGCGCAGCGGTAAAACGGTGGAATATGTCAGACAGTCAGGCATCGACAGGGTGCGTTACCCCGAATTGATCATGAAGCTGATGCGCGAGCAGAAGTCGGTAAGCAAAAACGACGTGATGGAGCTATTGCATCTCGACGAGAACCAGGCATATTACCAATTGCGAAAACTGGTTGGTGAGGGACGCGCCAAAAAGGTGGGTGGTGGTCGCAATGTACGATATGAGGAAATGCAACGAGACGACGATGGAATATCGGGCGAACAGTTCTGATTAGGGATTATCCCCTGAATGCATAGAGCTGGGATTCAGCACAGCAAAGAGGATTTTCATCGACTCGTTCGTCGGTATGCAGGAATCGCCATGGAATTGTTCCATGGCGATTATCCGTTTTCTCCGGACGCTCATCGTCCAGACCAGTTTCGCTGATTCTGCTCCACGATTGAAGTGTGGGCGATCCTTTTGCCCTCTACTGATGCCGTTGGAAGGGAGCCGGCATGCCGATATATTCATTCCCCGAACCACGCTATATTTCGGGCGCGGGCTGTTCCCAATCCATTGATATGAATATGGGGTTAGCAAGCGACGTATGTGTGGCCACACGTGCTCGCTCCACAGGTGCGGGACGGCTTGCCGGGAGACCCGGTCCCCATGGTCGGCGAGGCCTCCAGACCGCTGACGTGGCTTATGGAATGAGCCGTTCCAGCTCCCGCGGGGAGGTGTTTCTTTATGGGCTGGCGTGACAACCGCAGGCGCAGCGTATGCAAGAAAATCATGTTCACACCGGAGGAATGGGAGCAGACTAGGAGAATCCACGAGCGTTGGGCGAGGAACATCCCGGTATACAGGCGGTGGGGTGATTTCGCCCGCCAGACCCTCATGCATGGCGCGTTGATGAACGTTTCGGTGACGCTGGCGAGCGATCCGGAGGTGTTCAAGGCCGAGCCCCACCACATCGGCGTGAACGTGAACCAGACAGCCCATTGCGCTGGCCCGACTGGTGGATCCTGCTCACCGCCACCACGCACCCGGTCTACCTGCTGGCAATAGCGCCAAAGATCAGCCGGTTCATCACTGGCGGCCAGCGATGAATGGCAAGAGCATGGAGGCATGGCGGTATCTCGGCATGGCGCAAATGACGAATTCTTCCATAACGTTCTTCAGGTCCGGGCCAGTTGCTTATAGAGCGTATGAGCGTCTGGGTAAATCCTGCAGGGCACTCCGGCGACGTTCGCTTGACGCTCCATGATGGGGTCGTGCTTGCCATACAGCAGCAGTTTGCCGGGCCTTATCGCAAAAAGCTTCTCGGCGAAGAGCAGATCCAGTTCGGATTCGGTGTTCGCGCATCCCAATGTGCTGGTGGCGCACATCACTCCGGAAGGAACGCAGCTCAGGCATGTGATGGTGCTGGGGGAACCGCATCTGAGATTCTGCACGATTTTGACGCCGTTCACCGCCAATGTCGCCAGATAGAGCTGATTAAGCAGCATGATTGCCTGCTGCCATTCCAGGTCCATGTCCGAAGTGACGGTGAGGTCCGAGCCGACGGCACCCATATACCGCGAGTATTCCGGGATGTCGTCGAGGGCCTTCTCCAGTCGCGGGTATATCCGCATGTCACTGGTGAACAGACAAAGCACGGTATGGGAAGGATTATGGACGAATCGCGCCTTGCGATCCCGGTACGGCACCATGAGCTCCGGCCATTCGTCCAGATACATCTGCGGCTGAAGCATCGGGAAACCTTGTGGATTGAACTGGATGCCTTTACCGCTGAGATAGTCGGCGTAGCGGTCGATGAGCTCTTCGAATGATGCGATGGATCGGTTCATGCCGCCCTTCCCACGTTGGGAAACTTCATGACAAGGACGTGCGCCCCCGGGATTTCGCATCGCAGCAGGCACAGCACCTGGCGCAGGCGATGCTGGTGAAACTGCTGCACCGCCTGGCCTTGGAACCGGGGACGGCAATCGTCGATCACTGCGATTTGACGGCAGCCGGCCAGGGACGCCCTGACCCGTTCCCAGTCCGCCTCATCCCGAACGGCGAATAGCACCGAGAGCCAGATGCCGCGCCGCTTGCCATTGATGTCGAACAGACAGTAGGGCGTTCCTGCTTCCGGCATCAGGGGATCATAGGGAACCGTCTGCGCGACGGCGTCGGCGGGCCTGCCGTCCCAGAAAGTGCCGATGAGATCATAGGTGGATTTCATGCTTGTCCCTTTGCCTAGAGATCGAAGACAATGCCGGTGCCCAGCTCGATAGCCTTGTTGGCGAACTCGACGAGCTTGCGGTAGATCGTTTCAAGCCGTGGGTTGATCGGCTCCGTGAGCCGCCATTCAAGCCATCCGAGCATGAGCTTGCACTGCTCGGCGTTCAAGTAGTCCACGTCTCCAGGGTCGATGAGCGAATTGCACAGCCTGTCTATCGGGCCGATGAAGTCCTTATCGAGGAGATCCTCGTCCCCCTCGGTTAGTTCGAATGATTCCGTCTGCCCCGGCTTCGCTTGGAAGGTTTCGGGAATATAGCCGTAGTAGTTGAGACCTTCAAGGCTGAGAACAAGGACAAGTTCCATGATCACATTTCCCTTCTCTTGAGAATTTTGAAGTGGGTTTCTTTGTTGCTTCCAGGCAGACCGTTGAGCTTGACGTTTTTCTTCGTTCTTTTGTCGTATATGCGCAGATAGCCCGCCACCATGTCCGCGTCGATTCTCCACCGGGCGTTCTCGAACACGTACTTGACGCCCCTTCTGCGCCCCTGGGCACCGGGAGTGAACCGGCTGACAATGTCATTGAGATCGACCGGCTGCCTCTTCCAACTTTCGTTCCACCTCGTCTCGCGGTCTTTGCTTCTGTCGTAGCGGCCCTGATCCACCATGGAGCCGGGGACGTCGTTGCCGATGTAGCTGCGCGAGCTGTCCGAATACCGCTGCTTGCTGTCCGACATATGCCATATGTCCTTTCCTGCGGCGCCTTGCCGCATGCCATCTTGAAGATGCGCCAGCATTGTGAGAATGCGGCGCGCTTCACCTGTTTGTATGAGTGGGTGGGTCCAGACGGTGGCACAATGGGATGTGCGAGATAGTCCATTGTGGGCCGTCTGGACCACGGTGCGAGAACTTGCCGGTTCGCGCACCGTTTTTTTTTATTGCAGAATCTGTGCCGGGTCGGCCTGCTTCTCATCCCTCCTTTCCAAGAGGAGTCCGCGTGCGTAGAGTTCGAGGATGCTGGCGTCGAGCGCTTCGTCATCATGGCGATGGCGCAGCCAGTTCGCATGCTGGTTCAGGATGTTAGAAGCGCATTCCAGCGAGGTACCGAATCGCTGAGAGATTTCCTCGATGGTCGTGAGACCGAGTTCTTCGATGAGTACTTGGGGTGCGATAGCGTATTTCGCCCAGAAATTCGCTTCGATTTCGGCAAGCTCGCTGTCTCGGAGATGGCCTCGCATGGTGTGTCCCATTTCATGCAATTTGGTAAAACGAATTCTTCCTGAGTTTTCTTGGAGATTGCAGGCAATGTATCGGCTGTCATTGCCGTTTGCGCTAATCGTGAATGATATGCCACTTGGGCAGCTGCAGAGCGTCATCAAGTCATCCAAGGAGACAGATGGGTTGAATGCAATCTGATAGGGTATCGTTTGAATTCCGTGTGCATCCAGCAACTCTGATGGGTCGATGGGCAGCCTGATGTAGCCGAGTTGCTGGAATGCGTCCACCACGCTCCATTTCAACTCCTGATAAAACGACGGGTCGTCAATCCTATATCCCGTGATGTCCTCCTTGTTCCCTTGCAGTCAACAGAGTCATGATGAGCTCCCGCGTCTCCGCTTCGCTGAGATCGCCGCCGTGCCTGGCGCAGTACGCCTTGATCGTGCCGAACGGCGTATCGGCGTTTGATTCGGGCAGGCCCAGCAGAAATTCCGATGTGGTGTGCAGAGCGGTGGCTATGTTCGCGAGCGTACTCGACGTGGGCTCCCGCTCTCCCGCAAGGTATTTCGAGATATTCGGCTGGGTTGTCCCGGCTCGCGCGGCGAGCTGGGACTGATTGATGCCATGCTGCCGCATAAGCTTGCGCATCCTGTCGCCAAGTGCCGCCGTCATATGATGTCCTTTGTCTTTAAGCCTGCGAGGCTCCTTTTCAATTGCTTCACGGCAATCAATATACCACGATTATTCCAAAAGGAATAATCGTGGTGCAACAACTAATGTGCTGCAAGTAGGAAAACGCAAGATAAGTCGTTCCCAAATTGTTGTCACCATGTTGTCATACAAGGCTGCAATCAGGTAAATAAAGCCGCTAAATCACTGGTATTTAGCGGCTTCTCAGCATCGGTCAAGGCGGGTTCGACTCCCGTCATCCGCCCCACCACTTTCCGCTCCCGCTGGCGGGAGCTGGCTCGCGTCAGCGAGACTGAGGGTGAGACTGAGGGTGGTTTTCCACCTATCAGATAGCTACACGTGCCAGCTCCAGCAGGGGGCTCAGTTGCCCGCGTCCCCCGTATCTCCCGCGTCGCCGGCCATCTTAATCAGCTGCTCGATGGTGACGAACTCGTACCCCTGCTTCTTGAGATCGTCGATGATGCCGGGAAGCGCCTCGACGTCCTGCGAACGGTCGCCGCCGCCGTCGTGCATCAGCACGATCGCCCCGTTATGCGCGCCCGTCATCACGGCATCATGAATCGCCTTGGCTCCGGGACGCTTCCAATCGAGCGTATCGATATCCCACAGCACGTTCATGTCGATCAGGTCGGACGTCTCCTGCCACTGCTTCTTGCCGAACGCCCCGTATGGCGCCCTTAGCACTTTCGTTACATGCCCGGACGCCTTCTTCATGTTTGAAAGCCCAGCGATGATTTCAGCGCGCAACGCGTCGCGGCTGAGTGTCGGCATGTCCGGATGCGTGTTGGAATGGCTCGCCACCTGATGTCCCTCCTCCAGCATGCGTTTCTCGGCGTCCGGGAACGACAGGCACTCCTCGCCCACGTCGAAGAACGTGGCCTTGACGCCCTTCTCCTTGAGGATGTCCAGGATCGGGCCGCTGTATTTGCTCGGTCCGTCGTCGAACGTCAGCGCGATGACCTTCTTCCCCTCCGGACGCGGATTCAACGGCACGACGATCGTGTCCTGCGGCTCGACGGTGACGCCTTTGTCCACATGCTTGCCGGAACGTTTCCCGACCCAGTATTCGTGCACGCCGTCTTTCCCGGCCTGCTTGAGTATCTGTATCGAGCCGCCTGCGATGTCGATGCTTTCGCCGTGCGGCACGGTCTCCTTGCTCACGGTATGGTCTTCGGTCACATCCTCGCCTGACGTCACCATCACCATGCCATCCTGCGGGATCGTCGTGCTGTCGATTGCATCCCGGCGCACGGCAGCGCCGTTGATGCTGACGACGATCGGTTTGCCGGCATGCTTCTCGATCATGTCGCCGGCCACGTCGACCAGATTGCCCGGATGCGCGTCGAAGTCGCCATTGTCGCGCAGCAGTCGTCCCAACGTCATGTCGACGCTGACTTTCATGGAAGTGCCGTTTACCGTGATCGGTATCTGCCGCCAATGCCGGTCCCACATCCACCAGCCACCGACACTGCCACCGGCCAACGCCAATATCACCAGAATGGCGACGAATGCAATCAGCCGATGCCGTCCCCTGCCGCGCCGACCGTTATCGGGGCCGGCTCCGTACTCGCCGTATTCGTTCCCGCGCGTCTTCCCCGCCCGGCTCACACTGTCCCCAAACGACAGCTCTTCAATGTACTGCGGTTCTTTTGTCACGTCTTTATTTTACGGAGGTGAAGATGGGGGAAAGGTGAGGAACGGGCCGTGGCGTGCGGAGGCGATGGATTCCGCCCGGCGGCTCCGGCCGGAGTAGCGGTGGTGCCAAATGTTGCATGGTCGCGGGATAATGCAGGTATGACGATTGCAACTGCCGAACGATACGCTGAAATGCTGGACGCCGCGCGCCGCGGCGGATATGCCTACCCGGCGATCAATGTGACGAGCTCCCAAACGCTGAACGCTGCGCTGCAGGGTTTTGCCGATGCCGAGTCGGATGGCATCATCCAGGTTTCAGTGGGCGGCGCCGCGTATTTTTCCGGTCAGGGCGTGAACGACCGCGTGACCGGGTCGTTGGCGTTCGCGGCGTTCGCGCATGAGGTGGCGAAGCGCTACCCGCATATCACCGTCGCGTTGCACACAGACCATTGCGCCAAGCAGTATCTGGACGGTTGGGTGCGTCCCCTGCTGGACATGGAGGCCGATGAGGTGGCGCACGGCCGCGAGCCGATGTTCCAGTCCCACATGTGGGACGGTTCGACGGTTCCGCTGGACGAAAACCTCGCCATCGCCGAACAGCTGCTCGACAAGTCCGTCGCCGCGCGCACGATCCTGGAAATCGAAATCGGCGCGGTCGGCGGCGAAGAGGACGGTCATAGCGCCGAAATCAACGAAAAACTGTATTCCACGCCGGCCGATGGCGTGAAGGTCGCCCAGCGTCTCGGCCTGGGAGAGCGCGGCCGGTACATGGCCGCGTTCACGTTCGGCAACGTTCACGGCAGCTACAAGCCCGGCGTGGTCAAGTTGCGCCCGGAACTGTTGGGCGACATCCAGCGCGAGGCGGCTCAGGCTGTGGTGGACGGGCGTATCGCATCCGCCGCCGGGGCCGTCGATTTTCCGAACGGCAAGCCGTTCGCTCTGGTGTTCCACGGCGGTTCGGGCTCTCGCCCGGAAGAGATCGCCGAGGCGGTGCGGTACGGCGTCGTCAAGATGAACATCGATACGGACACGCAGTACGCGTTCACCCGTGCGATCGCCGATCATGTGTTCTCGAACTACGATGCCGTGCTCAAGGTGGACGGCGAGGTCGGCGAGAAGAAGCTGTACGATCCGCGCTCCTGGGGCCGCGAGGCCGAGAGCGCGATGGCGGCCCGCGTCGTGGAGGCCTGCAAGCAGCTCGGTTCCGCCGGCAAAGCCCTGAAGTGACGTCGGTCGCCGCGGTAGATGCAACCGCAGCTGTCGAGTTACGGTCTTCCGATATGATGGCTGAATATTGGAAAAATGCGTCGGCGCGGGATTTCCCACGCAAGTGCAGGGAGAGACTGCAGGAACTTCAACAAGGCAAGGACGGCAAGTTGCAGCCGTTCGCGCCCATGTTGATATGGGCGTTGACAAAACGAATGCGACGGTAACCGCCGCCCCAGCGCTTACCTTCGCAGTAGAGGGCATACGGTAGGCTGTTCCCGGCGGAATTGTGCGGATGCGGAGGTGCAGTATGTCCGGAATCGTGTTGATCGGCGCTCAGTGGGGCGACGAAGGCAAAGGCAAGGCTACCGATCTGATCGGTACCAAAGTGGACTATGTGGCCCGTTTCAACGGCGGCAACAATGCCGGCCACAGCGTGATGGTCGGCGACCAGATGTATGCGTTGCACCTGCTGCCTTCCGGCATCATCAGCCCGAACGTCACCCCCGTGATCGGCAACGGCGTCGTCGTGGATCCGGAAGTGCTGTTCGAGGAGATTGATGGTCTTGAAAGCCGCGGCGTGGACTGCTCCCGCCTGCTGGTGAGTGAGGCTGCACATGTCATCGCGCCTTACCATCGCACGCTCGACAAGGTGACCGAGCGTTTCCTCGGCAAGCATAAGATCGGCACCACCGGCCGCGGTATCGGCCCGGCCTACGCCGACAAGATCAACCGCGTCGGCATCCGCGTGCACGACCTGTTCAACGCCGAGCACCTGCATGACAAGGTCGAAGCCAGTCTGCACCAGAAGAACCAGATTCTGGTCAAGCTGTACAACCGTCGCGCCATCGACGTGGACCAGACCACTGACGAGCTGCTCAAGCTCGGCGAACGCCTCAAGCCGTACGTCGCCAACACCGGCCTGATTCTGAACAAGGCTCTCGACGAGGGCAAGACCGTGCTGTTCGAAGGCGCCCAGGCCACGATGCTTGACGTGGATCATGGCACTTACCCGTTCGTCACTTCCTCCAACCCAACCGCCGGCGGCGCCTGCACCGGCACCGGCGTCGGCCCCACCAAGATCACCCGCGTGGTCGGCGTCTCCAAGGCGTACGTGACCCGAGTCGGCGAGGGCCCGTTCCCCACCGAGCTGTTCGACGAATCCGGCGAATGGCTTCGCCAGCAGGGCCACGAGTTCGGCGTGACCACCGGCCGTCCGCGCCGCTGCGGCTGGTTCGATGCGGTCGTGAACCGCTACGCCAGCCAGGTCAACGGTCTGACCGACCTCGTGCTCACCAAGCTCGACGTGCTCACCGGTCTCAAGGAGATTCCGATCTGCGTCGCCTACGATGTGGATGGCGAGCGTTACGACGATATGCCGACGGATCAGGCCGCCTTCTCTGCTGCCAAGCCGATTTACGAGACCATGCCCGGCTGGACCGAGGACATTTCGCAGGTCCACGAGTTCGACGAGCTGCCCGCCGCCTGCCAGGCGTACGTCAAGCGTCTTGAAGCTCTGAGTAACTGCCGCATCTCCGTGATCGGCACCGGTCCTCAGCGCGACCACATCATTTCCGTCCACTCGCTTCTCGACTAGTCGCCATTCGGCGATCTCGCCGACCCACGGCTGCCGGGACAGAGTGAATCCGCGTACTACAAGGGTTTCAGATCATGAATCAGTCTGTACCGTTCGTGCCCTCCTCGCATGACGAATCCGATGGCGGCGACGCCGCCGGCGCGGGGGACATCGAATCCGTCTCTGCCGGGTCCGACGTCGCCGACACTTCCGCGCCGGACTCGACTCCAAGCGAGGCTCACGCCCTCGCCGCGGACGAGCCGGCGCCATCGACCCAAGAGATCAGCGCCTCCGAAATCGAATACTCGGCGCCTCGGCCCACCGGACTGGCAGCCGCAGTAGCACCACCTTCCATTCCACTGGCCCCGGCCAAGCGCGTGCAGGCGAAATTCAATCCCCTCGCCGATGGCATGCTGTATTTGGTGGTGTTCGTCGGCGGGTTCTTCGGCACGGCGATACGATACGGGCTCTCGCTGCTCCTGCCGAATCCGGCCGCGCCAAGTGGTCTCCTTCATTCGTTCCACACCGCCACGTTCATAGCGAACATGCTGGCGTGCTTCATCTTCGCCGCCCTGAGCACGTACATGTCGCAGGCGGCGTGGATTCGCAAGCGCATCCGCCAGCTGGTCAGCCGCGGTGTCGGCATGGGCATGTGCGGCGGGTTCTCCACGTTGTCGGCGATGATGATCGAGGACCTGAACTCGTTGCGCGCCGAGAACATCGTGGGATTCGTGACCTACACGCTGCTGAGCTTCATCTGCGGTTTGATCATCGCGTGGCTTGGCACCATGCTGGGCCTTGCGCTGAGCCGAAAACGCGAGGCGCGCGTGGTGGCTCGCGCGGTGCGCGAGTCGCAGGCCGCCGGCGCTCCGTCCGGAGCAGACTTGGCTGTTGAAAGTCAGGCCGGTTCGGAACCGGCTGCGGGCCGCGTACAAGACATGCCAGTATCCGACGAACAGCACCTTCCGTCGTTCGAACCGGATCCGATCACCGCGGAAATTCCGCTCAGGCCTGATCCTGAAACCGGGGAGGTGCGCTGACATGTTTGCCCTGATCTGTATGTGCGGCGGCTTGGGCGCCGTGACGCGGTTCGTCCTGAACACCTCGATTCAACGGTGGTGGAACCGCGCGTTCCCGCTGTCCACGTTCATCATCAACGTGCTCGCCACGTTCTTCGCCGGCGTGGCCGCCGCGGCCTACTTCTACCAGACGGCCGACCATTCGTCGTACCTGCTGTTCGTCACCGGCTTCCTAGGCGGTTTCTCTACGTTTTCCACGGCTATCAACGAGATGGTGTCGCTCGCCCGCAGCGGCAAATACGCCGCGGCCGCCGTGTACTTCATGATGACCGTGCTGGTGCCGGTGGTGTGTGTGGTGCTGGGTTGGGGGCTGATCGCGCTGGTGCGGTAGCTCGTCTGCGCTGGAGTGGCTCTCAAAACTCGCAGATACAAAAACGATGTTGTTGGAAAATAGGGGGTTCTGTTTTTGTATCTGCAAGTTTTGAGAGCGTCGTTCTGTATACAATTAGGCGAACAGTCATATTGTGACGGCAAACGATGGAGTGGGGGCATGGTCGGGATGCGTGATGTGGCCAAAAAGGCCGGGGTGTCGTTGAGTACGGTGTCGCTGGTGGTGAATGGTGCCGGGTGCGTGTCCGATGACATGCGCGAGCGCGTCGCCGAAGCCATGCGTGCGCTCAATTATGTGCCGAACGAGCTCGCCCGCAACCTGTATCATGACCGCACCAACACCGTCGGCGTCATCGTGCCCACCATCCGCCATCCGTTCTTCGCCACGTTGGCGGCCGGTCTGCAGCGAGAGCTGTCGGAGCGGGGGCTGCGTACCATGCTGTGCTCGACGGCCGATTCGGGTACTGGCGAGGCCGAGTACGTCGACATGCTCCGCCGGCATATGATGGATGGCATCGTGATGGCGGCGCACACCGAGCACGCTCCGGATTACTGGACTTCGATCGGTCGGCCCATCGTGGGGTTCGACTGTTATCTCGGCGAGGGCATCCCATCGGTCGGCTCCGATCACGAGCAGGGCGGGCGACTGATCGCCGACCTGTTGATTCATAATGGTTCCCGGCATGTGGCGATGGTAGGCGGCCCGTGCAGGCAGTTCCATGATCTGGCGCAGACGCCGACTGGCGAGGTGCGGCAGACGGAATCGCCCGGGAACACCACGTTCCCGACCGTGCGCTATTACCTGACGCTGGAGCGTGAACTGCAGCGTGCAGGCATTCGGTGCGAGTACATCGAGGCCGGGGAAGTGGCGGATTTTCAGGGTTGTGCGACGGCCATGCGCGAACTGTTCGACCGTTTTACCGACGTGGATGCCGTAGTCAGTTCCGATATCGGTGCCGCCTGCTGCGTGCAGGAGGTGTTTCGCCGCGGCATGCGTGTGCCGCAGGACGTGCAGGTCGTCGCCTATGATGGCACGTATCTGACCGACATGGCAGGGTTGCGTCTGACCGCCGTATGCCAGGACTTCGATGCGCTTGCCGGCACGGCCGTCGCCCGCATGATGGATGCCATCGAGGGGCGCCCGGTCGATTCCGCCGGTGACGTAATCCCTGTTTCCCTGCGCGAGGCCGACACCACTCGGCGCTGATCGCCGCGCCTCCGCCAGCGAGTCCGGAGGCGGTACCTACGCCAACCGCTTCGGCGACGGCACCATCGCCTCGCTCACCGATGTGCTGCGCACCCGCTTCGCCGGGGTGTACGACGGTGTCCACGTCCTGCCGTTCTTCACGCCGTTCGACGGCGCCGCCGCCGGCTTTGATCCGATCGACCACACCAAGGTGGACCCGCGCCTGGGCTCCTGGGATGACGTGGCCGAACTCAGCAAGTCCCACGACATCATCGTCGACGCGATTGTCAACCACATGAGCTGGGAATCCGCGCAGTTCCAGGACGTGCTGAAGAACGGCGAGAAATCCGAGTACTACCCGATGTTCCTGACCATGAGCTCCGTATTCCCGAACGGCGCCACCGAAGAAGACCTCGCCGGCATCTGCCGCCCGCGCGGCGAATCTCGCAAGTTCCGCACTCCCAAAAGTCTCACGCGACGCGGCCGGCATATCGGCCGTGCCGCGTCATCGTGTAATATGCGACCGTTACGATAGTTGTATACCAGTAACGAGAGCGCACAAGAGAAGAGAAGTAAACCGATATCATGACCGATGATCAGCAGCAACCGAACGAATTCCCCGCTCCGAAGCCGTTGCCGGGCAGTGTGTACATTCGCCCCGGCATCGATGATCGGCCTGATTACGACAAGGTGCTCAGCCCCGAAGACAAGTCCGCGGTCGCCCGCTTGGCCGTGCATCAGCCGCGGCGCAAGGTCGAGGCGTCCGTGACGCAAGCCGAGACCCAGGTCGCGCAGATGACCTCGGAGGGATCTCCCGCGGCGGCCGCGGCCTCCGTCGACACGGCGGTCCCGGACATGGGCTCGGCGTACGTGGACATGCGCGACCCGGTGGTCAGCGCCGACGGCCAGCGCCCGAACCCCGGTCAGGTGACCCGCCTGTCGTGGGGCTTCGCGGTGGGCGCGACCACGTCGATCGTGCCATGGGCCGCATTGAACCTGCTCGCGCTGCCTGCGGTCATAGCGAAAGTCAGCTGGCAGCGGGTCTCCGGCGCGGTTGCCTCCCGCGCGGCGTTCTCCGGTGGCGGCCAGAAACTCTCCGAGAGCCTGGTCGGTCGCATTGGCGCGGTCGGCGACGGCGGGGTGGCGTCGGCATGGGCCATTGATCTGGCCGTGGTTGTTGTCGTGGGTGTCGTCGTGTCGCTGATTGCCGAGGCCGTCGTCTCCGCGCTGTCCGATCGCACGCGCGTGGCCGCTGGCCGGCGCACGCCGTGGATCATCGCGGGAGGCGTCGTCTCCGCGGTGATGACGCTGGCGCTGGGACTGTGCTCGAACGTGGTGGGCATCGCGTTGCTGTGGGGTCTGGTGCAGGTCGGTTATGTGATGCTGACCGTGCCGATGGCAGCCGCGTTCAGCGAGCGAGTGCCCGACAAGTTCCGTCCGCGCATCGTGCGCGCGCGAGGCATCGGCCAGATGGTCGGCCAGGCGCTGGGCGTGTGGATCGGCGTCGCCTGCGTCGTGTTCGGCGGGCTGTATACGCCGTTCGCCGCGGCCGCCGCGGTGTTCCTGCTGGCCGGCATCGTGCCGGTGCTGGTGTGGCCGAAGGAACCGTCGAGCGAGGAGCAGCCGCATACGGCGATGAGTGCGCACATGCTGATGGAGCGGTTCCGCGCGCCGCGGCACGCCGTCGAATTCTGGAAGGCGTTCGCTTCGCGCTCCTTGGTGTCGGCTGGTGTCGGACTGACGACCATGTTCCTGTGGTTCATCGCATCGGCGCTGATCTTCCGGGATTGGTTCACGCAAGGCAACTCCTCTCCGATCGCGGTACCGGTGTGCTCGTTGATCGCCTCGATGGCCTTGGCGACGCTCGTCGGCTCCGTGGGTGCCGCGTTCATCGCCGGTCCGGTGGGTGAGTACATTGAGGATCCGCGGTATCTGTCGGTCATTTCCTGCGTGCTGTACACGGTGGCGTTGGCTTTGCCCATGACCATGCCGAGCGCCGTCAGCATGGTGCTGTTCGCCCTGATCGGAGGGTTCGCGTTCGGCCTGATCGATACGTTCGGCCAGTTGCTTGCGATGGGCGCGTTGCCGGATGCGCGTTCGGCCGGCCATGATTTGGCGTTCTTCAACCTGTCGAATTCCGTCGGTCTGGCGCTCGCCGCGATAATCGGCGCGGTCGGTGTGGCCGTCACCGGCGGTTTCTCGGTGCTGTTCCCGGCGGCCATCGTCTGTGTGCTCGCGTCCGCGGTCGTCACGATTTCGATGAAGCGCTAGCAATCCGGCCGGATTGGCCGCTGTTGCGCCTCGTTTGGGATTGAGGCATCATCCTATCCGCGATTAGTCCCATCCGTTGCTGCTGAAATGGGACTTTCGCGGGATGGGGCGTCGATGTGTCTGTCTGTAATGCAGGCAGAACGCAGACAGGTTGTGCCGACGCCGCCGATGTTGTTATGCCGCGGCCGTCCACATAGTGAACCTTTGATGGCTGTCGTGGAATCCCGCGCCTATGTTGTCGGACAGTCGAGCGCGAAAGAGCTCGAAAGACACGTTCGATACCGAAAGGAGGTTCGCCGCGATGACTGGATATGCTGCTGATAACGCCGCTAACGCAACCACCGTTAACGTTGTTCTGCTGTCTGCACGAATTATTATTCCGTCTTCGCTGGCGGACTGATTCGGCATCACTGCTTGGAACCCCGCCAACGAAGGCAGGGCTCAGCGAGCAACCAATCGTATAGCCCTGCACGAGTCGCGGGGCTTTTTTTGATGCGTCCCACAAGGTCACCGGATCAGCAAAGCGGCAAACGAGAGAGAACAGAATAAAAAATCGCGGGCTCGTCCGCGTGCAGTAACAGGAGCTAACAATGACAGCAGTCACACTGACAGCTGACGGCACCACTTCGGTGGGTGGAAAAGCAAAGGCGATGGTCCGTGACTCGGTCAAGACCGTGATCGCCGCCTCGATGGTCGGAACCGCCATCGAATTCTACGACTTCTACGCCTACGGCACCGCCGCAGCGAACTACTTTCCGCACATCTTCTTCTCCGCGAAGGACAACCCCACCGTCGCGCTGCTGATGAGCCTGCTGACCTTCGCCATCGCGTTCATCGCTCGTCCGCTGGGATCCCTGATCTTCGGCCACTTCGGTGACCGCATGGGCCGCAAGACCACGCTGGTCGTCTCGCTGATGACCATGGGCGTAGGCACGTTCCTCATCGGCTGCCTGCCGACCTACAGTCAGGTCGGTGTCGGCGCGGTCGCGGTACTGTGTCTGCTGCGTTTCATCCAAGGCATCGGCCTTGGCGGCGAATGGTCCGGTGCTGCGCTGGTCGCCACCGAGAACGCGCCCGAAGACAAGCGTGCGCTGTACGGCTCCTTCCCGGAGCTCGGCGCCCCGATCGGCTTCTTCCTGTCGAACGGTACCTACTTCGTGCTGGAGTCGTTCAATGACACCGATGCGATGTGCGCCTGGGGTTGGCGTGTGCCGTTCCTGCTGTCCGCCGTGCTGGTGATCATCGGCCTCGTCGTGCGAGTCCACATGGAGGAGACCCCGATCTTCCGCATGGCCCAGGAGCAGAAGAAAGTCGTCAAGTCCCCGCTGACCGAGGTGTTCCGCAAGTCCTGGAAGCAGGTGCTGCAGGCGACGTTCCTCGTGGCCGTGACCTACACGCTGTTCTACACGCTCGCCACCTGGTCGCTCGCATGGGGCACCAAGACCAAGCATGAAGGCGGCGGCGACCTCGGCTTCACCAACCAGGAGTACCTGCTCATGCTGATGATCTCCATCTGCGTGTTCGCGCTGTTCATCGTGCTTTCCTGCCTGTATGCCGACCGGATCGGCCGTCGTCGCGTGCTGATGTTCTCGTCCTGCGCGCTGGTCGTGTTCGCCGTGCTGTTCCCGTTCCTGCTGGACAGCGGCCTGGTCGGTCAGAAGAACTTCGCGGCCACCATGGTGTTCCTGTGCCTCGGCTTCGCCCTGATGGGCATCGCCTTCGGCCCGATCGGCGCCTTCCTGCCCGAGCTGTTCGACGCGAACGTGCGTTACTCCGGCTCCGGCATCGGCTATAACCTTGCCGCCATCGTCGGCGCTGCTTTCGTGCCGACCATCGCCACGTGGCTGTCGAAGAACCTCGGCGTGCATTCGGTGGGTCTGTATCTTGCCGTGATGGCCGTCTGCTGCCTGATTGCGTTGGCGACCTGCAAGGAGACCAAGGACGTCGACTTTACGAAGTGACGGCGATGGTCGGGTACCGCCCGGCCGCGTTTGAACTCCCAAAAAATAACAACAATACACAAAAACAATCATTCAATATTTGGACGTGGGCAACCACGTCGCCTCCAGTGGTACTAGAACTGAGCCACAGGAGGGGATGACTTTGGCGCGGGACACAATCCCGCGCGGAAGCCGTCTGCAACCAAGAGGGCCGTCGAAAGCGAGCGCGTTCGGCGGCAAGACATCCAATTAAAGGAGTGCCTATTATGGCAGCAACTATCTGGTATGAGAAGGACGCCGATCTGTCCGTGTTCGATGGCAAGAAGGTCGCCATCCTCGGTTATGGCTCCCAGGGCCACGCGCATGCGCTGAACCTGCGCGACTCCGGCGTTGACGTGGTCGTCGGCCTGCGCCCGACCTCCAAGTCCGTCGAGTTCGCCAAGGAGCAGGGCCTTGAGGTCAAGCCGGTCGGCGAGGCCGTCGCCGAGGCCGACGTGGTCATGATCCTGCTGCCCGATCAGTACCAGGCCGCCGTGTACAAGAAGGACGTCGAGCCGAACCTGAAGCCGGGCGCTGCCCTGGCCTTCGCTCACGGCTTCAACATCCACTACGGCTACATCAAGCCTTCCGAGGATCACCCGGTGTTCATGGTCGCTCCGAAGGGTCCGGGCCACATCGTGCGTCGTGAGTACGCCGCCGGCCGTGGCGTCCCGGTCGTCGTGGCCGTCGAGCAGGACCCGGACGGCAAGACCTGGCCGCTGTGCCTGGCTTACGCCAAGGCTCTGGGCGCTCTGCGTGCAGGCGCCATCAAGACGACCTTCACCGAGGAGACCGAGACCGATCTGTTCGGCGAGCAGGACGTCCTCATGGGCGGCATCAACCACCTGTGCGACCTCGGCTTCGACGTGCTGACCGAGGCCGGCTACCAGCCGGAGATTGCCTACTTCGAGGTGTTCCACGAGCTGAAGATGCTGGTCGACCTGGCCAACGAGGGTGGTCTGAACAAGGCCCGTTGGTCCTGCTCCGACACCGCCCAGTACGGCGACTACACCTCCACCGTCATCACCGACGAGACCAAGAAGCGCATGCAGTACCAGCTCAAGCGCATCCAGGACGGCTCCTTCGCCAAGGAGTTCATGGATGACCAGGCTGCCGGCGCCCCGAAGTTCAAGGAACTGCAGGAGAAGTTCTCCCACCCGCACCTTGAGACCGTCGGCCCGAAGCTGCGCGCCATGTTCTCCTGGAACAACGGCCCGGCCAAGGACCAGGACGAAGCCGAGTCCTTCAACGGCAAGATCGCTCGTACCCAGGTTCAGTGATCGCCTCCGCTCCGGCTCCCGCTGGCGGGAGCTGCCAGTCGGTCGCAGACTGACTGAGAGCGGTGCATAACAAGGCCGCCGTTCCCGTTCATTCGGGAGCGGCGGCCTTCTGCGTTGCCGGTGATGCGGCCGGTAACGAAGCCGACATTGCCGCGTCCTGCGCCGCGTCACCCGCTCCCCGCCTGAACTGTTCATACTCCAATAGTGAGATGGTTCACGTTGTGGACGGTGAGGGGGCTGTGGCGGCGTTACCGGTAGGATAGTCCTCAGTTCTAAGGACAAAATCCTTAACGCTTGGATCGACCGGGCCCATGCCCGAACCCAAACGCGCGGAATGCAGGCTCCTGCATAATGCGCAACCACAAACGACACCGTGTGCCGGCAAGAGTGCCGGTACGCAAGTAAAGGAGTGCCAAACATGGCTGCACAAATCTGGTATGACAACGACGGTGACCTCTCCGTGCTCGAAGGCAAGAAGGTCGCGATCATCGGTTACGGCTCGCAGGGCCACGCGCATGCGCTGAACCTGCGCGATTCGGGTGTTGACGTGGTCGTCGGCCTGCGCCCGACCTCCAAGTCGGTCGCCTTCGCCAAGGAGCAGGGCCTTGAAGTCAAGTCCGTGCCGGAAGCCGCCGCCGAGGCCGACGTAATCATGATTCTGGCCCCCGACCAGTACCAGCGCACGATCTGGGCCAACGACATCGAGCCCAACATCAAGCCGGGCGCAGCCGTCGCCTTCGCTCACGGCTTCAACATCCACTACGGCTACATCAAGCCTTCCGAGGATCACCCGGTGTTCATGGTCGCTCCGAAGGGTCCGGGCCACATCGTGCGTCGTGAGTACGCCGCCGGCCGTGGCGTCCCGGTCGTCGTGGCCGTCGAGCAGGACCCGGACGGCAAGACCTGGCCGCTGTGCCTGGCTTACGCCAAGGCTCTGGGCGCTCTGCGTGCAGGCGCCATCAAGACGACCTTCACCGAGGAGACCGAGACCGATCTGTTCGGCGAGCAGAATGTGCTGATGGGTGGCGTGAACAAGCTCGTCGAGATGGGCTTCGAAGTCCTTACCGACGCCGGTTACCAGCCGGAGATCGCCTACTTCGAGGTCTGCCACGAGCTGAAGATGCTCGTCGACCTCATGAACGAAGGCGGTCTGAACAAGGCCCGTTGGTCCTGCTCCGACACCGCCCAGTACGGCGACTACACCAACACCTGCATCGACGAGCACGTCCGCGAGCGCATGCAGTACCACCTCAAGCGCATCCAGGACGGCTCCTTCGCCAAGGAGTTCATCGACGACCAGGACGCCGGCGCTCCGAAGTTCAAGACGCTGCAGGAGGAGTACTCCAACGTGCGCATCGAGACCGTCGGCCCGAAGCTGCGCGCCATGTTCTCTTGGAACAAGGACGCCGTGAAGGACGCCGACGAGGCCAACTCCTTCACCGGCAAGATCGCCCGCGCCCAGGTGCAGTGATTTCTGAGGCTGTGAGGCCGTAAGGCCGTGGAGCTGTAAAGCCAGGCCTTACCGCATGACTCAGGTCGTTGTCTTCGTCGTTCATCGCCGAAGACGACGACCTTTCGTTTATCTGGTCCTATTAATGTGTTCGTAAGCAGTGTGCTTACGAACACATTACGAGTATCAAGGGTTGCTATCACGCCAAATTGCGTCACTGTGTGCGCCCTCGCACACAGTGACGCCTGTGTAAACCCTTTATTTTTCAACGGTTCTGCAGATTGCGTCACTGAGAGAGGTCGCGCACAGTGACGCAATCCGCACACAGTGACGGTCGATAACCATGGTTGTGTCGCACGATTCGCATGTTTCGTATGATCACGTGTGAGTTGCAGGATCCGACGCTGGTGGTATCAGCGCCGAGGCTCGTTCGCTGTCGTCTTCCGCGATGCCCGACTCATACGCGGCGCCCTTTGCGGCGTTCTCTGGCGCGGTACCTACGTTGCCGCTGACGGGCCGTCTCAGCACGATCATCTGCCAGCAGTGCCCGGAATTTCGGGTGTGGTCTATTCCGGCAGGTGGTGTCAAGGGCTTTCGCCACCCTTTGCGCGAATCGTCGCCGCCCCTGCGAGGTCAATATATCATCGGCAAAGACGACGATGACTGTATATCCCATCGCCCGCAAAGCCTGCCTCTTGCGTTCATCCCATCGGTATTGTCGTTTGTCGCGGCGATGCGCGTCTCCATCGTATTCGATGATGACCCGTTGTTTGGGGTATGCGATATCGACTGTCGCCTCGTGAGCCAACTCCGGAATGAGTATCTTCCAGTGTTTGACCGGCTGCGGCAATCCATGTCGCAACATCACGAGAGTGCAGCGGCATTCCATGGTGGAGTCAGTCACGGCATCGAGGAAAACGAGAGCATCAATGCATTTCCTTCTGCCCGGGAACGCGTCTGCTCCATCAAGGAACCGCGAGATATTGGCGACCGTCATGGAGCCTGATGACGCGCGCAGTATGGCATCCGCCAGAACGATTACCTCGATTTGCGTGAGATACGGCGCCAGCAGTGCCCATGTCATCAGCGGGTGCGTGTAGACGATGGTGATGTTGTCGTGAGCCCATGTGAGGTGGGCGATGCCCGTCAACGATGACGGGCATTTCAGGTAGGACGTATCTTTCCGTCCAGATCTCTTGGTTGGCTCCCCAATGTACAGTACTTGGAACTTCACGGCTTCAAATCTTGAACATAGCGGTGTCTCTATGCCTGCCAGACGTAATGCGGTCATACCGGTATAGACCGGTGGCGAGGTGTTGATGGTTTTTCGTGAGTGTTCCATGCAATGCAGGAACGTCGTGGATTGCAGCTGGCGCAGTGAGCGCGCAAGATAGTTGTTCGCGACTGTTGCGCTGGAGCTGACAGGGGTGTGCTGATTCGTATTCATGGATTGAATGTAAGCATGATAATCTGCGGTGCGCCACCGGCCGCCTCAAATCTGTGGATAAGTGTATAACTCATCGGTTATCCACAGTGATGTAGCGAATGTGGATATGTAACTGGCGGAGATGCTGCGTGTGGTGCTGCTCTGCGGATGGAGGAACGCGTCACTGTGTGCGGGGTGCGTCACTCTGTGCGTCCTCACACACAGTGACGCCCATGTAAATCCCTTATTTTTCAACGGTTCTGCGAGTTGCGCCACTGAGAGAGGGCGCACACGGTGACGCACCCCGCACACAGTGACGGTATTGCGGGCTTCCGCCGTGCGCGGGTACGGGTATCGGATCATGTGACTGATCCGATACCCGTACCCAACGCCTCAGAGCGCCTGCGGGCGCAGGACGAGATCGAAATCGAACTCCGCGTCGTCGAGGCGGTATTTCTCGTGCAGCTTGGGACCGCAGCTGTTGGACCCGACGCCGGACTGCATGTAATCCACGCACACCACCGTCGAATCCGCCGGCTTCAGCTCGCTGTTGTGAGCCTTGGCGGTCAGCTCCTCCTGGGTGTAAGGCAGCGCCTGGAAGTCGAAGGCGTGGTCACCGGCACGGAGCACCAGCAGCTCGTCGTTATCGCTGGCGACACTCGCCCAATCGCAGTCGTGATGGTTGCCGTTCTCCTGCGGCTTGATATACGGCTCGAACAGCGATTCGGGAGTGCCGGAGAACACGCCATGATAGCTGGACCGGCGCTTGTCGATGTAGCTTTCGTTCGGGCCGAGACCGCAATAGGCGATCTGCCGCATCGGCTTCGGCACGAACAGGCGCAGGCCGAAACGCGGCAGGAACGGGAAATCGGTGTCGCGCATCACATGCATGCGCAGCGCCACCGAACCGTCGGGCGCGATGGTCCAGTCGGCGTCGATGTCGGCGATGCGCTGCACAATCGGCGCCACCAGCGCCATCGTCGCATGGATCGTCACCTGGCCGTCGACCACCACCGAGCCGTCCTCGGACGTCGCTATGGCGCTCACGTCGCCGGCGTCGACGTTGCCGTCGTCGAGGATCGCATCGTCTCCAAACGAGGCGACCGGCGCATCCTCATCGTCCGCACGCAGTTCAATCGACTCGGGCTTGGCGATGATGTCATCCTCATCGACCAGTACACCGACCTCGTACGCGCGCGCCTGAGCGCGGTCATACTGGGCGCGAATCCAATCGGCCTTGATGTACTGGTCGTTGTCGGCGGGAGCGCGCCACACGTTCAGCTCCATCGGCCTGTTAAGCAGCGACCGGTTCGCGAACGACATCGACGAGAACAGGCCGGTACGGCGGTCGAGCACATACCGGAACGTCGAGCCTTCCACGGTGATCGAGGCATCGGTCTGCATGACGGTCAGCGGGTCTGCCAGCACGACGTCGTCGTAGCCGGCATCCGTGGCATCGTTCGCTCCGTCGTCGGCGCCTTCTACGCTATCGGTGCCGTCATCGGCAACGTCGTCGGCATCGTCATCCGAGCCGATGCCATCGGCGATATCGGACAGCGCGGCGACGACCGTCTGATTGCGCGGATCCGCGGTCGGCACGGCGACCTCGTCGAAGCCGAGCTCGAAGCCGATCGGCAGCGTCTCGGTGTCCGTCGCCTGATAGTACTTCACCAGCATCGTCACGTTCCCGGCCTCGGGTATGGCATCAAGGATCTCAGCCGGTATGTCGACGACCGCGTCACCATGCGGCGCGATCGATGGCATCGACGGCGTGTAATTGCCGGGATGCTCCTCCCGGAACGCCGCGCCCGCCGCAGGGTCGCTCTCCCACGCAGCCCATGTGGTCTCCACGCCATCCACCAGCAGCTCGAACGTCATGAACACCGCGTCGGCGGCATCCAAGAAGTCCAGGTAATTGTGCAGCGTCACCGTGCCCGCGGCCGCGTCGAAACCGGTCACGCGCACCGGCCGATACACGTTCTTGAACTCCAGCAGCCCGGTATGCGGCGTGCGGTCCGGGTACACCAAGCCGTCCATGCAGAAATTGCCGAAATGCGGGTACTCGCCCGAATCGCCGCCGTACGCGTACTCGCGCTCGCCGGCCGCGTTCGTGCCACGGTCGATCGCATGGTCGCACCACTCCCAGATGAAGCCGCCGACCAGGCCGTCATAACGCTGGATGCGCGTGAAATAATCCTCCAGATCGCCCGGGCCGTTGCCCATCGCATGGCAGAATTCGCACAGCACGTACGGCTTGACGCCGTTGTCGCCGTCATCGCCGTTGCTGCCGTCGCGCAGCCCGTCCGGCGTGCGCGGCCCCTCCTCGGAGAAGTACTGGTCGATCTCCTCGACGGACGGGTACATGCGGCTGTGTACGTCAAGATAGCTGTAATCGCACTCCTGTCCCTCATCCACATACCGGGCGCTCTCATAGTGCGTCAGGCGGCTCGGGTCGAAGGTCTGCGTCCACAGCAGCGCCGCCTCGAACGTACAGCCGTACGCACACTCGTTGCCCATCGACCAGAAGATGATGCTCGCATGGTTCTTGTCGCGCTCCACGCTGCGCTGCGCGCGGTCAACGGTCGGCGCGATCCACGCGGGGTTGTCGGCGATAGGCCGGTTCCAGCGCTTGTTGACGGCCGCGTCGCTCTCGTCCGGATGCACGCCGCGCATCGCGCCGTGGCTCTCGTTGTCAGCCTCGGCCACCACATAGAAGCCGAGACGGTCGTACAGGTCGTAGAAGTGCGGCGCGTTCGGGTAATGGCTGGTGCGGATCGCGTTGACGTTGTGCTCCTTCATCAGCGTGAGGTCGCGCATGAGCTGCTCCTCGCTGATGACCGGGCCGGTCACCGGGTCGCTGTCGTGCCGGTTGACGCCGTGGAGCTTGATCGGCTTGCCGTTGACCTTGACCACATTGCCATCCACGCTGACCTCGCGGATGCCGACGAGCGCGGTGATGACCTCGTTCGCGGTGGTGTACACGATGGTGTACAGGTACGGCGTCTCGGCGGTCCACAGATGCGGGTCGTCGACCGCCAGGGATGCGTGCGCGGTCGGGGCGAACGCGCTGTCTCCGGTGAATCCGGTGCCGTTCGCGCCGCCGGCGAGCGTGCCGGTCACCGACGCGATGCGCAGTGCGGCCTGTGCGTCCGTGGAGTCATCGTCGATGGCGGCCACGTCGTCGATCGACTCGATGACGCCTTCTTCTTCGTCATCCGCGGCGGTGTCGTCGCTGCCAGTGCCGGTCGCGTCGTCGGCTTCGCTCGCGTCGGGCTGTGTCCGAACCGTCACTTCGTCCTCGTCCCCGGCCATCGGATCATCGATCGGCTCCGAGGCCGTCTCTGCCACCAGCTCGCCATCCTCATCGAACAGCTGCACCTTGACCGGCACATCCGCATCGTCGAAGAACGCGAAATCCACGTCGACCGTCGCGTGATCGACCGGCGACGCATCATATTCGTCATCGCTGATGCCGGCCTCAACCAGCGCGGAATCGACATTGCGCCAAATCGACGTATGCACGAACATGTCACGAATCGCATACTCGGGACGGTCCAGCAGATACACGTCACGGAAGATGCCGCTCATGCGGAACTTGTCCTGATCCTCCTGATAGCTGCCGTCGCACCACTTCAGCACCAGCACGGCCAGCGTGTTCACGCCGTCCTCCAGCACGTCGGTCACATCGAACTCGCTGGTCGAATGCGACACCTGCGAATACCCGACGAACTCGCCGTTCACCCACACATAGAACGCCGAATCCACGCCCTCGAAATTCAGGTACGTGCAGGGCGCGTCAGGATCGGACGTATGCATGAAATCGCACAGGTACACGCCGCACGGGTTGTCCTGCGGCACGAACGGCGGGTCGAACGGGAACGGATAGTCGAAATTCGTGTACTGGTGGCGGTCGAAACCATGGTTCTGCCACACGCTCGGCACCGGCGTCGTCGTGAAGCCGTCCGCCGCCAGCGCACCCGTGGCGGCAGTGCGCGGATCGGCGTTCTCCGGTGCGTCATCCCCGCCGAAATCCACGTCATAGAACACCGGGCGGCCGGCGGCGCGCAGTCGGGAGACCTCGGCGTCCAAGTCGTAGATGCTCGCATAATACTTGAAATCCCAGTCGCCGTTCAGCAGCATGAAACGGTCGGAATTCACGCGATTCTCGCCGACCGTGTCCATCGGCGTGGACGCGGGCACGTAATACGCGCGGTTCGGCTGCGTGCCGACATGTAGATGGCCGAGACTCTCGTAGTACCGGGGAATGAACATGATGGAGCCCTCCTTGGTTGTGCATGTGCCAGTGCGATGACACTGCACACCATTATCGGCGTCAGCATGGTCGAGAAGTAAGGCCTTTGCTTGGCTTCCGGCGATATTCGCGGGTCCTGGAAAGGTGGTCTCGCGTTAAACCAAGGAAAATGGCGGCTCGCAAGGTTTGTGGGGACTTCGTTGTGACTTGTGTTCGGCGTGTCGGATTATGGTGGGCTGGCTCTGTGCGCTCGTGAGCCGTTCCGGCTCTGTTCGCGCGTGCGGTGGCCATGGCTCCATCCGCGGGATGTGCGCGACTAAGGGCGGACGGTCTTGCGCGTCTGCGTGACCTGGTATGCGGTCAGCAGAATCGCAAGCCACACCACACCGGCGATGACGGCGACGCGATAGCTGGACGAGAAGCACATGAGCACCACGACGAATGCCAGGAATGCAAGCACTACATACGGCATCACGCGGGCGAACGGCAGCTTGAAATGGATGCGTCCCAGAGCCTCGTCTCCGGTGAGCCCGGCCAGCTCGCCGGGCCCGTCTCCGGCCGCCACACGGCGACGGAAATGAATCTCGGTGACCATGATCATCGACCAGTTGATAACGCCAGCAATCGTGGCGATCGACATCAGATAATTGAACGCGAAATCGGGCCACAGGAACACGACCACCACGGCCAGCGCGGTGATGGCCGCGGAAGCGAGCACCCCGACAACCGGTACGCCGTGGAAGTTGAGCTTGCCGAGGATTTCGGGCGCGTTGCCCTGCCTGGCCAACGAGTACAACATGCGGGAGTTGGCGTACAGGCCGGAGTTGTACACGCTCATCACCGCGGTCAGACACACGAAGTTGAGGATGCCGGCGGCCGCGTGCACGCCCACCGAGTCGAAGATCTGCACGAACGGGCTGGTCGTGCCGTCGATCGTGTTCCACGGCACCACGGCCATGATCACGCCGAGTGCGCCGATGTAAAACACCAGGATGCGCCAGATGATGCCATTCGTCGCGCGGGGAATGGTTCTGCGCGGATCTTCGGTCTCGCCGGCCGTGATGCCGATGAGCTCGGTGCCGCCGAAACTGAACATCACCACGACCAACGCCATCAACAGTCCGGTCCATTGGCCGTCGGCACTTTGCTGCAGCAGGCCGTGGGGGAGTACGCCGCCATCGAGCGCGAACCAGTTCGAGAAGCTCGCCTTGACGCCGGAATCCGTTGGCAGTCCGGCAATCAGTACCGCGAGCCCGCCGACGATCATCGCTATCACCGCGACGATCTTGATGATCGCGAACCAGAATTCGAACTCGCCGAACTTGCTCACCCCCAGCAGGTTCATCGCCGCAATCACGACGAGAAACACCGCGGCCGACACCCATTGCGGAATCGCGGGAAACCAGTAGTTGACGAACGAGCCGACCACGCTCAGCTCCACCATCGACACCAGAATGTAATTGAACCAGTAGTTCCAGCCGCTCACGAAGCCGGCGCGCTTCGACCAGTAGCGGGTCGCGTAGTAGCTGAACGCACCGGCCCTCGGGTCTTCGACCGACATCTCGCCCAGCGCCCGCACGATCATGAAGATAGCCAACCCGCCCACAAGATAGGCAAGCAGGATTGACGGGCCTGCCAGCGCGATCGACTCGCTGGAGCCATAGAAGAGTCCGGTGCCGATCGCCCCTCCCAGCGCGATCAGCTGGACATGCCGGTTCTTCAACGATTTGCGCAACGCCGCCGGTGCCGGCGTGTTGCCGGTGCCGGGGCGGGAGGCCGTCGCCGTGCCGTCGTGCATGGTGTTCTTGCTCATCGGTTCCTCTCCATCGTTGCCGCACGCCGGCGACTGCTCGCGGCATTGGCCGTCTGCCCGTCGTTGACCCGCTCGCGCCCGTCTTCGACATTGCCGTCATCGCCGGTGGGACCGGGCCGTGATGCCGTGATCGCCGCACCCGCCGCAACGCAGGCCGATATCGGCACGACCGCCATTCTATGCCATCCGCTGACGAGTCGACGTCACCGTGCGCCGTTTTGTCTCCCGCATCGGCTCATCGGGGTGCGTCATGCCGCGGTGGGCACCACGGTCACGGTCTGAGCCTTCCTCATCGTCGCGGCGTCGACTTTTCGTGGCTATCTGCGTTTCAAGGGGGTGATTTCGTGTTCGCCGAACATCTATCTGAGTTTCAGGGGGTTGCCAAAACATGATACCCGGAGTATTGAGCACCAATTGCCATTGGAATCATGCGGTCTTGAGGGCGTTTATACTCGGCTACCAACCCCTCGAAACGCAGATAGATGTTCCGGAAGAGCGCCATCAACCCCTTGAGATGCAGATAGCCCAATTTTGCCGCAACATGTCTGCGATTGAGCGCCTAGCATCACGTTTGCATAATCGTGATTTACTAAATCGCGATTATGCAAACGATCTGTGCCGGTGCGAAGAATATGTCATGCCCCGTCGATTCCTTGTGACCAGCATCTCCGATTCGTCTAGTGCCGCTGCGGCACTCTGGCCGTATGATTCCGGGTGGGCCGAGGCCGGAATCGTCTGTCTCACCGGGCGCCGGGCATGCCCATGGTGAAGATGATGTGGGCGACGGTTTCTGGTGGGGCGGCGAGGTCGGTGGCGAGCCAGTACTGCAGCAGTCCGATGCTGCCGGATACGGCGAACCGCATGCGCATCTGCGCTTCGGCCGGGTCGCTGGAGGCGGGCTGCATCTGTTCGGCGACGGAACGGCGGCTGTAGATCAGGCCGAGCAGCTGTTGCTGGAAATCCAGGTCGGCGGTAGGGCTCATCAGCACCTGCAGATGGTTGCGGTTGTCGGCGATATAGCGGCAGATGTGCTCGATGACGTGCTCGACGCCGGCCGCGTCAGGCTGCATGAGCAGCTGGTCGAGCGCGGTCGTGACCCATGCCATCGTTTCGTCCTCGATGTCGTGTAGCAGCTCCTCGATGCTGTCGTAGTGCGCGTAGAACGTGGAGCGGTTGACGTCCGCCTGCTCGCACAGCGCCTTGATGGTGATGCTGCCGAGCGGCCGTTCGCGCATCAGGTCGATGAGCGCGTCCTGCATCGCCTTCCGCGTGTAACGGGTGCGGCGGCTTTCGGTCAGTTCCTTGGCCATGGCTGGTCCTTGCCTCGTATGGCCTCGCGCCGGCGGATTCCTGCCCGACATTCGGCAATCCGACTGTTGGTTGCGAAACCGACATAGTGTTGTTTTACTTGAGTATAACATCTGTTGCGTGTGCGGGGAGGTGCATGATGGCGTATATCGAATTCGACCGCGTGGTCAAGGAATACCCGTCCGGGCGCACCACGATCCGCGCACTGGACGAGGCCAGTTTCACCGCCGACCGAGGCGAACTGACGGTGATCCTCGGGCAGTCGGGCGCGGGCAAGACCACGGCGCTGAACATCCTTGGCGGCATGGACACCGCCACCTCCGGGCGCGTGGTCGTCGGCGGCCGCGACATCACCGGACTGCGCAAACGCGACCTCATAGCCTACCGGCGGATGGACATCGGATTCGTCTTCCAGTTCTACAATCTCGTGCCGAATCTGACCGCATTGGAGAACGTCGAACTCGCGTCGCAGATCTGCCCCGACCATTTCGACCCGGCCGACACCCTGCACAAGGTCGGCCTGGGCGACCGGCTGAGCAATTTTCCGGCGCAACTGTCCGGCGGCGAACAGCAGCGCGTGTCCATTGCGCGCGCAATCGCCAAGAAGCCGAAGCTGCTGCTGTGCGACGAGCCGACCGGCGCGCTCGACTATGAGACCGGCAAGGAGGTCCTGCAACTGCTGCAGGACATCTGCCGTGACGAGAACATGACGGTGCTCATCATCACCCACAACTCCGCGCTCGCTCCGATGGCGCACAAGGTCGTCCGCTTCCGCTCCGGCAAGGTGGTGGGCGAGGATGTGAATCCCGCGCCGACACCGATCGCCGACATCGAATGGTAGGTGCTGTGATGGGACGGCATGCGCATAGGAACAAAGGTCGGAAGGCGGACGGTGATTCTGCCGGGTGGTCGCCCGCGTCCGATGTGCCCACCGAGGTGATTCCCGGAATCTACGACTTGGCGGCCGACACCGATACGGGCGGCAGGCCGTCTCGTGGGCGCTCGCTGTCGGGGGCGTTCGTCAAGGATACGATGCGCTCGTGGCTGCACGGGTGGAAACGGTTTCTGTCCATCGCCGTGATTTCGCTGCTTGGAGTGGCGGTGATGACCGGCATCTACGCCGGTTGTCGTGACACGTTCCGCGCCGCGAACCGGTTCTACGACGCGCAACGGTTGCACGATATCCAGGTGCTGTCGACCTACGGCCTGACCGATGATGACGTTGCGGCCCTGAAGCAGGTCCGCGGAGTCGATGTCGTGCAGCCGGAACGCAGCCAGAGCGTCGAAGCCGACGTCAAGGGCACCGACAAAACCGTCACCATCAACGAGATCGGCGTGAACGGCCTCGACCAGCCGTACCTACAGGACGGCCGCATTCCGAGCAAGGCTGGCGAGGTCGCGGTCACCAAAAAGTTCCTCGCCGACAGTGGCATGGCAGTCGGCGACTCGCTGACCGTCACCCCGGTCGACACCGGCACTGCGACATCGACCGTTTCGGATACGGACTCCGCCGACAGCGGCGCGAACGGCACGGAACCGACGGACGAGCAAGCCGATGCATCGCAATCGGCGCCGAGCTTCCCGACCGAACTGACCATCACCGGCACGGTGATAGACCCCAAGGACCTGAGCAATCCGGACGGATACAGCGGCGCCAAGGCATTCCGCAACTCGCTCGCGTCCGACTACACGTTCTTCGCGCCGAGCGACGGCGTGACAGGAGACATCTACACCGCTATCAGCCTGACCGTGAGCGGCTCGACCGACGAGGACGCGTTCGGCGACGACTATGACACGCTGGTCCGCGATGTCGCCGACCGCATCGAAGCCACGGTGCAGACCAAGCGGCAGAACGAACGCCGGCAGACTCTCGTGGACGCCGCGCAGAAGAAGCTCGACCAGGCGAAGACCGACGCCTACCGGCAGCTCGACGACGCGCAGATGCAGATCACCGAGCAGACGGAGGAGCTGAAAACCCGGCGCGAGCAGGCGAAAACCACCAAGCAGAGCCTCGAAGACCAGCTCACACAGCTTGAAGACCAATCGGAGCAGCTGCAGGACGGCAAAGACCAGGTCAACGTGGGACTGCTCCAAGCCCGCCAGGGCCAAGCGCAGCTGCAGCAGGGCATCGCCACCGCGCAGACGATGAACGACCTGGCCGCGCAGGGCGCGCGGGCCGCAGAGCAGGCCGCGGACGCGGCAGACCAGGCGGTCGCCGGCGCGCAAGGTCTGCCCGAGACGGTACTCGAACCATTGCGCAAGGCAGCGAAAACCGCGCGCGATCTCGCCACGCAGGCACGGTCCAAAGCCGATGAATCCGCGGCACAGCTCACGCAACTGCAATCCCAGCTGAGCCAGGTCAACGCCACCATAGCCCAACTCGAAGCGCAATCGGCCACCTTGCAGCGGCAAACCGAGCAGCTGCGCGGCGGTCGCCAGCAGATCCGCGACGGACTCAAGCAGATAGCCGCCGGCGAAGAGCAGATGGACACCGGCGAACGGCAGCTCAAGGACGCACAAGACCAGCTTGACGCCAAGCGCAAGGATGCCGACAGTCAGTTCGCCAAGCAGCAGCAACGCGTCGACGACATCGCCGCAGCCCGCTGGTACGTGCAGACGCGCTCGTCAATCGGCGGCTTCAGCTCGCTCAAATCCGACATCAGCTCAATCGAATCAATCGGCTACGCCTTCCCGGTCGTATTCCTGATTGTTGCGGTGCTGATGAGCCTGACCGCGATGACCCGCATGGTCGAGGAGGAACGCGGTCTGATTGGCACCTACACCGGGCTCGGTTACGGGAACGCGGCCATCGCGATGCGATACGTGCTGTTCGCCGCGCTCGCCTGCCTAATCGGCGGCGGACTGGGACTGATGGTCGGCTTCCTCGGCATTCCGTCGTTCCTGCTGCTGGTGATCGAGGGACTGTACACGGTGCCCGGCATACAGCTCGAATACGATTGGCTGTACGGGTCGGCAGGCATCGCGCTGTTCGTCGTCGGCGTGGTCGTCGCAACGGTCGTCGCCTGCGCCGGGGCTCTGCGGCAAAGCCCGGCGCAACTCATGCAGCCGAAAGCGCCGAAGGCCGGCGCGCGCATCTTGCTCGAACGCATCCGCCCGCTGTGGCGGCGGCTCAGCTTCCTCAACAAGGTCACCGCGCGCAACATATTCCGCTTCAAAAGCCGCCTGTTGATGACCGTCGGCGGGGTAGCGGGCTGCACGGCGCTGATTGTGTGCGGCTTCGCCATCAACGACACCGTCGCCACGCTCGGACCCAAGCAGTACGAGGACATCTACCATTACGACCTGCTCGTCGTCAGCGGCGACGACAGTGTCGATGCGATGCGCGCTCGGCTCGACAAGGACGGGCGCGTGGAACGTTCGCTTGATCTGCGGCTCGACAGCGGCGAGATGGACGCGGGCGGCGCAGGCGAGACGATTCAGCTCATGATCGTGCCGGATGATTCAGTAGGAGCGCTCGGAGACATGATTACGCTGCGGTCCGCGAGCGGCGGGCACGGCAAGCTGCAGCTTGGGGGCGATGGCATAATCGTCGCGCAATCCGCGGCGAACTCGCTCGGCGTCAAGGCCGGCGACACCGTCACGCTACGTGACGGCAGTATGCGTCATGGCGAAGTGAAGGTCTCCGTGGTGACGCGAAACCTCATCGGCTCGAACGTGTATGTCACCGAAAGTCTGTACAAGAAGACATTCGGCGTGTCGACGGCGGTGACGCGCAACGCCGTGATCGCCACACTGGACGGAACCGCCGACCAGAACATCGCGTACGCGGATCGGCTCGCACGCGATCCGTCGGTCGTGAGCGCCACCAGCACCGACGATCTCGAGCGCAGCTTCTCGTTCGACCTGATGAGCGCCGTCGTGGCGCTCATCATCGCGCTCGCGGGCGGGCTGGCGCTCGTCGTGCTGTTCACGCTGGCGAACACGAACGTGTCTGAGCGCGTGCGGGAAATGGCCACGCTGAAGGTACTGGGCTTCTACGACCGCGAGGTGCACCGGTATGTCAACAAGGAGATGCTGATACTGGCCGGCATGGGCATCGTCGTCGGTCTGCCGCTCGGGCGCGCGGTCGGCGGGCTGCTTACGGCGGCGCTCAACATGCCCGCGTTGTATTTCGAGGTGAGCGTGCACTGGTATAGCTATGTGATCGCCGCCGCGGCGACGATGGCGTTCGCGCTGCTCGTGCAGCTGCTCACCAATCCGGTGCTCGACCGCATCGATCCGGTCAGCTCGCTCAAGTCCGTGGAGTGAGCCGCCCGCCACCGCCCTACTTGTGGTATGGCTCGCCGGCGTTGATTTTGTAGGCGCGGTACAGCTGCTCCAGTAGGATCACGCGCATCAGCTGATGCGGGAACGTCATCTTCGAGAAGCTGAGCCTGTAGTCGGCGCGGCGCAGGATCGCGTCGTCCAGGCCGATTGAGCCGCCGATGATGAGCTGTATGTGGCTTTCGCCGTGCAATCCGAGCTGGTTGATGTGCGCGGCGAGCCCTTCGGAGGAGAGCATCGTGCCGTCGATCGCCAGCGCGATCACATAGGCGTCGGGGCGGATGTGCTTGGCGATGCGCCCGCCTTCCTTGGCACGAATCTGCCGTTCCACGCCTTCGCTGGCATGTTCGGGGGTCTTCTCGTCGGCGACCTCGATGATGTCGAGCTTGCAGTAGCGGCCGAGCCGTTTGCTGTATTCGGCGATGGCGTCGCGCAGATACTGCTCTTTGACCCTGCCGACGCAAATGACGCTAATACGCATTATCCTGCTTTCTATCTGCCCGGAGGATTACGGAAGATACGCCGTCGTACTACTCCGAGAGTCACGGCACGACGATACCGCGACTCTCAGAGTCCCTCGGTGGGGGATTGGCTGACGCTCCGCCAGTCAATCCCCCACCGTCGGCATTGGTTGATGTGTGCGGATACGGCCGTTCAAAGCCGAAGGCGTATTTCGTACGTCGAGCGCTGAGGAAAGGCCGTATACGCTCCATCAATCAATGACGCCGTAGAGGCGGTCGCCGGCGTCGCCAAGCCCCGGCACAATGTACGCCTTTTCGTTGAGTTTTTCATCGACGGCGCAGACGACGACCTTGAAGGCGATGGAGGGGTCGATGTGGTCTTGGACGTATTGGATGCCTTCGGGGGCGGCGATGATGTTGATGGCGGTGACGTCTTTGGCACCGCGCTCGGCGAGGTAGTGGGTGGCGGTGACGAGGGTGCCGCCGGTGGCGAGCATGGGGTCGATGAGGAAGCACTGACGGCCGGTGAGGTCTTCGGGGAGACGGTTGGCGTAAGTGATCTGCTGGGTGGGGTGCTCTTCGTCGCGCTTCATGCCGAGGAAGCCGACTTCGGCGGTGGGGATCATTTTGGTCATGCCGTCGAGCATGCCGAGTCCGGCGCGAAGGACGGGAACGATGATGGGGGCGGGGCTGGCGATGTGCTTGCCGACCATGGGGGCGACGGGGGTTTCGATGGGCTTGTCGACGATGTCGAGGTTGCGGGTCGCCTCGTAGGCTTCGAGCATGACGAGTTCGGTGACGAGCTCGCGGAAAGTGGCGGATGAGGTGTTTTTGTCGCGCAGGACGGTGAGCTTGTGTTCCACCAGCGGGTGGTCGAGTACGTGAAGTTCCATGAGTACCAGCGTACCCGGTTATCTCACATTCTGGATGGACGTAGCGTGTTGCTTATGTGACGTAATGGTCAAGATGTGCAGTGAGGTCGGACTGCAGGAGCCGAAGGCGGTTTCGACGGCGACGATATCACCAAGGCCGCGCCGAACCAGCGCATCCGCAAAGGCATGGCGTTCGTGCCGCAGGGGCAGCAGTCGTTCGGCACGATGACCGTCGACGAGAACCTGCATGTGGTCGCCGACCGGTACGGGTCCGAGGCGAAAGCGCGGTACGACGAGGCCGTGACGATGTTCCCGGTGCTCAAGGAATTCGCCGTCGAACGGGCGGATCGCTACTATGTGCTGGCCTCCGGGCGCTTCATCGCCACCGGCGAAGGCGGTCCTGCACAGGTTGAGGCCGCCAAAGAGGCCATGCGCGTATAATCGCGCTCTCAAAACTTGCAGATACAAGGCTTTTTTCGAGCGTCAATCGTTATACCTGCGAGTTTTGAGAGCGCCTATTGCAGAGCCTTCATCAAAGAAGCCACATGACCCTTCGCCCGGACGTTGTAACGGGCGATTTCTATCGTGCCGGCTGCGCCTGTAACAGACACGCTGATGACGAATGTCGAGCGGATCACGCCTATGTGCGTGCGCCCATAGAGCTTCTTTTCGCCGTACGCGCCGTAAAGCCGATGCACGGTCAGGTCCGCGTCCGACAGCAGCGGGAACGACAGGTGGTCGCGCTCGCGGAAACGCTGCAGCTTGTCGATTGGGTCCTTGGAGACGCCCAGCACAGTGAAACCGAGTGCGGTGAGCCGGGCAATGTTGTCGCGGAAGTCGCATGCCTCGGTGGTGCAGCCCGGCGTCATCGCGGCCGGATAGAAGTACAGCACCACGCGCTTGCCCTGCGCCAGCAGCCGCGACAGCGTGACGGAGGTCTCACCGCCGTCCGGGTTGACCGCAGGCAGGGTGAAATCAGGAGCGGGCTGGCCGGGGGTGAGTCGCGTGGGAAGAGCGGGCTGGCTGGATTGTCCGGGCTGCGGTGATTGGTCGCTTGCGTGATTTTCTGTCATGATGCGTGCTCCTTTACCTCGATGCCCATGTGTGCCACCACTATCGCCGTCGTGGTGGACAGTCGCGCGACCGCGTATAGTCGAATCATGCAATGGCTGCACAGGATAGGCGAGACAGTTGATTCGCTGGCTGCATGGTGGCGGCGCTCGCTGACCGGGCGGGTGATTGACCGGTATGTGTCGCGGCGCGGGCCGCTGCTGGCGAACGGGCTGGCATATGGGCTACTGTTCGCGTTCTTCGCCGGCGTGTGGATCGTGGTCAGCGCGCTCGGACTGGTGGTGACCGGGAGCGAGGAGATGCAGAAGACGCTGCTCGCGATGCTGCGCACGGTGATTCCGAGCGTTTCAGATTCGCTGTTCTCCGCGTCGATGCTGAGTGGAATCTCGCATACGCTGACATGGACCGGTCTGGTGACGCTGGCGGTGTTCTGGTGGACGGTCACCGGTTGGATGAATTCCCTACGCAATGCAGTGACGACCATGTTCGACGATTGCACGCAGGAGCTGAACGTGGTCAAGGCGCGATTGCGCGATACGGTCGCTGCGATCATGGTGGCGGTACTGTTCATATTGTCGACCGCGGCGGGCGTCGTCTCTGGCGGCCTGATGAGACTGGTGTTGCGGGCGCTTGGCATCGCCGACGATTCGCTGCCGGGCGCGCTGTTGCTGGAATCGACCGGTTTCGCTACCGGCGTGTTGCTGAATTTCGCGTTGTTCATGCTGCTGCTGCGCGTGGTCGCGCACATACGCGCGGGCAAATTCACGCTGGTGGGGGCGGCGCTTGGGGCTCTGGCGGTCGCGGTGATGCAGCTGCTGGGCGCTCGTCTGTTGACGGGTGCGTCGCGCAACCCGATGCTGGCGCCGTTCGCAGCCATCATCGGCGTGCTCATCTGGTTCAACTTGGTGGCGCAGGTGATTATGATCTGCGCGGCGTTCATCGCCGAGTGCCGGCGGGGGGGGGCGGGGAGAGCCGGAGCTAGCTACATCCGCTGTCAGCCGACAGGGTAACTGGCACCAAGCATTGCCGGATACGATATCGTATGAGACGGCTGCGAGCTTCATCGCAGGTCGCAAGGTGCATGTCTTTCATGAGATGTGCCGTAGAGCATATGACGAGAGGAGAGTTCCCATGGCGATTGATGTATATGGTGCAACATGGTGCGGCGACTGCCACCGTGCCAAGAACGCGCTCGACCGGTTCGGCGCCGCTTACACGTGGCACGACATCGAGCAGGAGGAGGGCGCGGCCGACCGTGCCGTTGAGATCAGCGGCCAAAAGCACATCCCGGTCGTGCTCTATGGCGACGGGTCGTTCCAGGTCGAGCCGTCCGTCGTGGACATCCAGAACAAGCTCAACGAGCTTGGCCTGCTCGGGTGAGCGGTGAGTGGCTGCGGCGGTGGCGAACGATGGCGGGCGGCTGATGGCGAGGTGCGGTATCGGCTGTCCGCCATTGAACACGATGCATCAATTCGCGCCTTATGGTCGGCGCTTTTGCAAAGTGAGGACAGCATCGTTGCTTGATTTGACCAGATTCTATTCGTAGGCAGAATTCGAATTTTGGTAGTTGAATGGTTCCGGGAGTGCCGGGACAGTGAATGATATGGGCGATATGAATAATTCCATCAGTCCGAACGGCGATAGCGCCGTATTGTTGCTGGCCGGATTTGAACGCTACATACGTGTCTTCGGAGCTGTCGAAATCAAGTCGAGTGAGGACAAGGTTTGGAAGCGGCTGAAAACTTCGGGCGGCTGCGGCGTAAGTTGTCGAAGAATCCTGATGCCCGCACTCATAACCCGAATTCCTAGCCGTGCTGGCTGGGGTAGACGAGTTCGCGTACCACAGCGCACGGTCGCCGCGGTCGTCGAGGCGCTGCTCGGCAATCCGTTCGGCGTCGCGCACGCCCTCCTGATCGGCATGGCACAGAGCGTCGGCGCGGAGATTGGGTTCGCGGCGTTCCGCTACCGGAGGTGGGACGTCGTCTCCACGGCTCTGGCTGGCGCGCTGACCGGCCTGTGCAACGGCGGCTACGACTGGCTCACCAAGGCGGGATGGACCATGACGCAGGGAAGCCGTGTTCACCATCTGCTGTGTCATCTCCGGGGCCGTGTTCGGCGGCGTGCTGATGCGGTTCGTGCAGAAGGCCCTTGCCGGGACCGGCGTGCTGGACCGCTTCGAATCCGGACGGAGCGCCAGAACGGCATGATCGACTCCTGTGCGCGGTACGCCGCGCACAGGAGTCCGATTCTTGCCTATTCATGCCATCACAGCATCAAATGAATGACACCACAGCATCCGCCAAAGCACGGTGAGAGCCGCTCAAACGATTACCCCACCGGAATAAGCCCAATGAAGTATCTGTCATGATCAGGGGCGAAGGCATAATCCTTCAAGCAAATGTTTTGCGGTATTTCATCTTGTTCCCAAGCGTGAAGAGGCACAAAACAGACATGTCTTTCCAACACCGATAACTCCAGGAATTCTCCAGGCTAATGGTATCCTGGGAACACCGAGAAAGGTGGAACATGCGCAAGAGAATACCTATTATTGATTTATTCGCAGGCCCAGGTGGGCTCGGCGAAGGGTTCTCATCGCTGACCGATTCCACCGGGGAACGCATCTTCCAGATTCTTATGTCCGTGGAGATGGAAAGCTCGGCGCATAGCACGCTTCGGCTGCGTTCCTTCTTCCGCAAGATTTACGACATCGATGGAAAGATTCCGCAAGAGTATCTGGACTACATGGCGAATCCCACGCCAATGCAGCTCTCCAAACTGAAGGACGCCTTTCCTGAGCAATGGGCCGAGGCGGATCATGAAGCGGTCCAAGCCAAATTGGTGGAAAAGGACGACACTTTGGTGCGCGAGGCACTTCATCGACTGAAGAATTACACAGGCCCCAAGATCATTATCGGAGGCCCGCCCTGCCAGGCATATTCCCTTGTCGGGCGTTCGCGCCGCGCCCACGACCCAACACTCCAAAAGGACGTCAAACAGACCCTTTACAAATGCTATCTTCAATTCCTGAAGGCGATCAGGCCCGAAATCTTCGTAATGGAAAACGTCAAGGGCATCCTTTCGGCGCAGCTTCATAACGAAGGCGTGCTCGGCATGATTCGGGCCGACATCAAAGAGGCCGGCTACACCATTCACTCTCTGGTGGTCGCCGCCCCGCAGAAGCCCTCGGATTATGTGGTGAAAGCAGAACGATACGGCATTCCCCAAGCCAGACACCGCGTGATTCTCCTCGGCATCCGCGATGACTTTGACGCTAATTCAACGCAGCTCAAGCTACATCCAGAAAAAACCGTTCGTGACGCATTGTCCGATCTGCCGCCGCTTCGAAGCGATTTTTCCCGCCGCGGCAAAGAAGGAAACCCCTCTTGGGGAGAATATGTCCTGAAAGCCGCGCAACTGCTATCGAGACAATATCCCGGTTCCGATCTGGCCGACAGGCTGTCGGAAGTCACCATCAGCGACCTCCCGGCCTTCACCTCCGAGGACCATGTACAGAAATCCGGGAATACGACGATTCTCACCAATTGGTATCGCGGCCGGCTATCCGCAATCAACAGCAACATACTCACCAACCATGCTGCGCGCTCCCATATGGCGAAGGACCTTGACCGTTATTTGTTCTGCTCCGCCTTTGCCCAAGTGCATGGCCGACCCGCCAAGCTCAAGGATTTTCCGGCATATCTGCTTCCCGCGCATAAGAACGTCGCTGATTCCACCGATCTGAAATCCGTGGAGTTCTCCGACCGTTTCCGCGTCCAGCTGTACGACCACCCCTCCACGACCGTCACATCGCATATCTCCAAGGACGGCCATTATTTCATCCACCCCGATTTCAGGCAGTGCCGCAGCCTGACGGTACGAGAGGCCGCACGCCTGCAAACTTTCCCCGACGATTATTTCTTCGAGGGAAACCGCACGTCCCAATACCAGCAGGTCGGCAATGCGGTGCCCCCATTGCTGGCGAACCAAATCGCAAAGGTCGTTGCTGCATGTTTCAACATTCCCGCAAAAAACTACTTCGACCGACAAAACATCTGAGTGCGATTTGCCCGCGCCACCTGAATGGTCAAAATAGGTGGGAATATGCGCCGGATACGGCCAAATCCACCCTATACTGGATAAATCAGAGCGCAAGGAAGGAACTACAGCGAAGTGGCTGACGAGATTGAGCTGACTCCTGAACCCGGGATATTGATAGAGAGCCTCCGAGACATAGGCTATTCCTTTAATAGTGCCCTTGCGGACATCATCGACAATTCCATTACGGCCCATGCTCAGAATATTTCCATATTCGCCATGCCTGTCGATGATTCCTTCAAAGTGGCAATTATCGATGACGGTGATGGGCTTGGTCGTTCAGAACTTCTTCAAGCCATGCGCCTAGGCAGCACCAATCCAAGAGATGAACGAGCCTCAGGCGATTTAGGACGTTTCGGACTAGGCCTGAAAACCGCTTCATTCTCTCAATGCCGGCGGCTGACAGTCGTATCACGGCAAGCCGGCAAGACGACTGCTTTTACATGGGATTTGGATACCGTCGTCAAGGATAATTCGTGGTCTGTTTTAGAGAGAACCGACTGCGAGCACATTTTCGCAATCAATAAATTGCCGGCCACCGGCACAATGGTCCTTTGGGAAAAGGTCGATCGGCTAACCGGATGCAATGGATCCGGCAAGGTCGATTACGAACGCGTAGTCAGCGAATCGCAGGATTATCTCTCCCTAGTTTTCCACAGGTTCTTGTCTGGAGAAAAAAGCATCCAGAGAATCAGCATATCTATCAACGGGCGACGCCTTGACCCCATCGACCCATTTAATACCGCGAATGAAGCCACCCAAGCTTCCCCCGAGGAAGTAGTTTGCCCCGGCGTCACACTGCGATCGTTTACGCTTCCTCATATCTCGACATATAACGACAAACGCGACTACGACCATTACGGACTGCCGGGCGGATATCTGCGCAATCAAGGCGTATACCTTTATCGCGCCAAACGTCTCATCATATTTGGCACATGGTTCGGCCTAGCCAAGAAAATCGCTCTCACGCAACTGACCCGAGTGAAAATAGATATCGGGACAAATCAAGACGAATCTTGGAAGATCGACGTCAAAAAGGTTTCCGCGCAGATGCCGGAAATCGTTCGCAAACGTGTAAAAACCCTTATTCAAACGATAGGCGCACCTTCTCGCAAAGTGTACAGACGCAGAGGAGCCCGTCTGACAAGTCCTACCGTTTACCCTGTTTGGAACCGAATTGAGAATGGAGAAAAAACCACCTACAGCATCAATACGGAACATCCCATTCTAAAAAACTTTAGAGAGGATCTTGACGCAACGGGACAAGAACAATTCGATTCCCTTATCGCGTTGATTGAAGCCATGCTACCCACAGAGGCACTATTTTATGACATGTCCAATAACGCTGAAAACGTCGCCGCACCTGTGATGGAAATAGAAGACTTTGCAAGGAATGCGCGAACGTTCTTTGCCGCGTTAAAACAGTTCAAAAACGACGACGAGGCTCTGGAAGCCATGCACGTCATTGAACCATATCAAACTCGTTGGAATGAAACTCTGGCTGCACTAGGAATCGAGGAACAATGAACAACAACAAGCCTATGGCCGAATGGATTTACGAGAACGTCGAACGCGATCTCGACAAAAAACGTAATGATGACCCTAGCTCGGTTACTGAGGAAGCTATCGAAGAATGTTTTCGGACATGGCTGAATATGGCTCACCTTTATCCTGATTTTAAAAATATAAAGTTGGACAATCCAGAGGAATTTATCAATAAGCTCATTTGCGACTACAAAACCAAGGAAGATTTCCTCAAGCCAGTTGGTTTCTGCTATCAGGATGACAAGATCGAGCCTTGGCTGAATCTCGAAAAGCCTGATATCGATTGGTTCTATTGGAATCGCTATCGCGATTATCTTCGCAATAAGAAGCACTGGTCAACAGACACTTTACGCTCCATGGACCGAGACACCGACAATATACTCGATGTCATCGCCAATCCCCGAACGGATGAGCCCTTCGACCGACGTGGGCTTGTGGTTGCTTCAGTGCAATCCGGCAAAACGGCCAATTACATTGGACTCATCTCCAAAGCCGCCGATGCCGGATACAAAATTATCATCGTGATGGCGGGAATCTACAATGTGCTCCGAAATCAAACCCAAGAGCGCATCGAAGATGGTTTCGTTGGCTATGACCTCGTCAGCAAAAAATATGTTGGCGTGGGAAACCGCGAGCAACGCCGTCCCCTACTAGGCACCTCACGAATCAGGGATTTCAACAAAGCCACCGAAGACACCATGCGCGGAGTGACCTCTGGCCATGTCAGAGAGCCTCTCGTATTCGTGATTAAAAAGAACACCAATTCACTGCGAGAAATTTCTCTCTGGCTTGAAAATAATTGCAAAGACGACGGTCCGCTCCTGCTGATTGACGATGAAGCTGATAACGCTTCGATCAACGTCGAATACGACAAGGGCAACATTTCTAAAATCAACGGTCAAATCCGCAAGATGCTGAAGCTTTTCTCCCAGAGCGCCTATGTGGGATACACCGCGACGCCGTTTGCCAATGTGCTCATTGATTCCAAGAGCAGCGACGAAGAAGCTGGCGACGATATCTTCCCGCGGAGCTTCATCTACACGCTAGAGCAATCAACCGCGTATTTTGGCGCTGAAAAAGTATTCGGCGACATCGACAATCCAAGACCCAAGTATGTGCGATGGATTTTTGATGATGATGCAAGTCAGGGAATTAAACGTCGTAGCGGCGATGTTCTGGAAGAACTTCCTCAAAGCCTAGAACAGGCGATTGATACGTTCATCGTTGCCTGCGCCATTCGAGTACTGTCCGAGGACAAAGACGAACATATGACAATGATGGTCAACATGTCTCCGTACAGAACGGTGCAGCATTCCATTTACTATCTCATCGACAATTATGTCGAAATGCTTCGCCGCTCTATCAATTCCTATGCGGCGTTGCCGAGCGATTTGGCTCTTAGCTCTTCCGCTAAATTACGCGAGCTTCACCAGATATGGGAAAAAGAATATTCCAAGTTCCCGTTCACTTGGGATGACGTACTTGCTGTTCTACAAGAAACGATTCGCCCCGTTACCTTGGCGGAGATTAATTCACAGTCTAAAGATGCTCTGGATTACGAGCATTCTCCACAACGTGTAATCGCCATTGGCGGATACCGACTCTCACGTGGCCTAACACTTGAGGGGCTTATCGTATCGTATTACGCGCGTAACGCTAGAGCTTACGACTCTTTGATGCAGATGGCCCGCTGGTTCGGATATCGTTTCGGCTACGAAGATCTCTGTCGTGTCTGGATGACGGAGCAATCTGCACAATGGTATGCGTACGTCGCTAATGCGACTAAAGAACTGATTGATGAAGTACGGGCCATGTGCACCGCACATTCAACGCCCCAAGAGTATGGCTTAAGAATCAAAAGCAGTCCAGATACATTGATGATTACCGCACGGAACAAGATGGGAGCGGGAACGACGATCAAGCCAGCAAAAGTCCGGCTTGACGGTGCGTTTGTTGAAACGTCTGCCTTCGACCGCGACCCTGAAACGCTTCGCACGAACGAGGAACTCGTTCAAGACTTCTTGAGAGAGCTGCAGGCGCATCATTGCCTTCCTGACGAGAATTACTCGACAAATTGCGGAAGGCCATCCGGCAAGCTTATACGTCGTGTGCCGAGCGATCTAATCCGTGATTACATCAGGCGCTATCACAATTCAATCGAATCACCAAAGACAAACAGCGGGTATCTGCTCAGGCATATCGATCTCCTTGAGGAACGAGGCCATGGCGATTGGGATGTTTTCATAACCGCACCCAGCCAACCTCAGACCGACGCCACTTTTACAGCTTTTGGAGAGACAAGCATTCGTGAGCGTCGTACGCCTATTCACGGCGCAAATGAGTCCGTTTTCTATGTGTCCAACAGGCGCCTTTCCAGCCGAGGCGTGGAAAAGGCAACCCTCAACGATGCAGAAATCGCACGAGCGGAAAAACGATTCCACGAGAAAAATCCTGATACAAAAAACGTGTCTGATATCTATTATCGGCAGATTCCCGGCCGCAGACCACTGCTAGTTATTCATCCTCTGGCGCTTCAGTATGAAAATAGTGCGGCATATGAAAACTGGCTCAAAAACCAGGGAGGAGAAACGGCATTCTGGCCTTCTGCGACTCATGTCGAAAAAACCGTCGGATGGAGCATCAGTTTCCCGGAAGTCGGGATTAAGGAAGAGGTCACTTATGTCTACAACGATGTGATGCTCCGCCAGATTGGACATGACATTGACAGTGAGGGAACCGATGATGACGAACCAGACGACTGAGTTTAATCCTTGGAAGGGCATACGGGATATATCGTCAAACGCATATTACGCGAGTAGAAGTGTAGACGAATTGCTGAATCCGCAACAGCGCGATTTGCACTGGTCTCTGAACGAGACAGGCAATCCAGCCCTGCTCATCGGTTATGGCGTCAGAGAGCGCTGCACCGATCCAATGCCACGGTTCAAGGGCATCACAACCGGTGAAGATAGGTCACGGCACCTCATTGTCATCGCATTGCAGGATTCAGCTATGCGTGAGGCATTCCTCAAGGTATGCCTAGATATCATCGCTGTTTTGCAGACCATTCCAGAAGACGGGCAACGACATGCCGTTATTCTCCGCTTAGAACGTTGGGCATATTTTTTCCGAGGCGTCAAAAAAGGACTGACCGATGAAGAGCAAAAGGGATTGATCGCGGAACTAACCTGCTTCAAGAACGTAGCCTTGAGAATTCTAGGATCCAAGGCAGCATTGCAAAGCTGGGTCGGGCCGCAGCGATCCCCTCATGATTTCGTGTTCGGACAAACCTCAATAGAGGTCAAATCGAATCGAGGTTCCGGAACGCCCAGCATCACCGTCAGTTCCTCATCGCAACTAAGCGTAAACGACGATGAAACGCTGTATTTGTATGTCGTTGAGGTGAATCAAGCTGTATCCCAAGCCGAGGGTCATACGCTCACCGATTACGTTCATCATGCGCGTGAATCATTAGAATCCCCATTGGAAGCTCTTGAATTCGACTTAAGACTCTCACAAGTTGGTTATGACGAAACGGATGACTACTCGAATACGCTATGGAGCATCGGAATCATTCGCTGCTTTGCCGTTACTCAAGATTTTCCTCATATTAAAGAAGGCTTGTTGAATCCGGCGATTTCCCACGTCACATACAAGGTGAATATCAATTACTGCAACCAGTTTGAAATAAGCGAAAACAAGATGTTGGATTCTTTAAGGAAGTAACAATGCCTGATATGACTGAACTAGAGCAGTTCTCAGAAGAATTCTTCCAAGACATTCTTCAAGAATCAGAAAATGGTGGTTGGAAAGAGGACATTTTTTTCGACAAGTTCACCGACTACCTTACTGACGCTGGAGAGTTCAGTGAAGCCATCCGCGCTAGTTATCAGCCCGCTAATGGTCAGCTTCGCGTCGACGGATATTGCGGCGATCCCCTTGAAAGCCGTTCTACGGGAGACTCTGACGAACCATTGACGCTGGGACTTATCATTCTTGATTTCCATCAAGGTGGAGATCTGGTGACATTAGGAACCCGCGACATGAACGTGATTTTTAACCGCCTTATGCGTTACCTCAGCAACGCGCTCAACCCTCAATGGCGCCGATCATTGGAAGCCTCCGATCCGGGCTTCGGATTGGCTGATTTAATCGCGACACGATGGAATCGAATAACTAAAATCCGCCTGTATTTATTGACCAATAAAACACTCAGCAACCGGATCGATGGCAAGACAGCCGGAGACTATCAAGGTCGCTCAGTCGTATACAGCGTGTGGGATATCAAGCGCATCTTCGCTCTTACCAAGGCTGCGACCGGGCAAGAGCCGTTGCAAGTACGGTTTGACGAAAAACCTTTGCACCCACTGCGGGCGTTGCTCGCCAGCACAAAGGACGCGAAGAATACCGTGTACCTAGCAGCTATTCCGGGCAATGATCTGGCACACATCTATGACCGTTGGGGAGCAAGATTGCTCGAACAGAATGTTCGAGTCTTCTTGCAGGCTCGCAGCAATGTCAACAAAGGCATCAAACGAACGCTTGAGGGCGAACCGGAACTCTTCTTCTCATTCAATAATGGGTTGACCGCCACGGCTGAGCATGCCGAGACCGAAACAACATCAGATGGGCTCAATATACTTTCCCTAGACAACCTGCAGATTGTCAATGGTGGGCAGACCACGGCATCCATCTACGCAGCTTACAGAGCGGACAAAGACCTTAGCAAGGTGTTTGTCCAAATGAAACTCAGCATTGTCGATCCAAAAGAAGCCGAAGACCTCGTTCCGCGTATTTCGGAATATGCCAACAGCCAGAACAAAGTCTCACAGGCTGATTTATTCGCCAATCATCCGTTCCATGCACGTATGGAAAAATTCTCCAGACGCATCTTGGCACCAGCACAAGAAGGAAGTTTCAATCAAACTAAATGGTTTTATGAACGTGCCAGAGGTCAATATGGTGATGCCCAGGCATGTCTCACTCGCGGCGAGAGAAAAGCTTTTCTGGCAGAATATCCAAAGAACCAGAAATTCGCCAAAACCGATTTGGCGAAATACGCAATGGTCTGGACCGACAAAGTCTATTTCGTTAACCGTGGCGCCCAGAAAAACTTCGCAGAATTCGCCAAGGACATTGCAGACGCTTGGGCTGAGAACGATCTCCAATTCAATGAGCATTACTACAAAACACTCATTGCGCAAAAGATAATCTGGGATGCTACTGAAAAAATCATTCCCCAAATGGAATGGTACGAAGCAGGAGGTTATCGGGCGCAGCACGTTGTACTGACGATCGGACTAATCGCGGAAGCAACTCGCCAGTACAAGAAAAAGGTAGATTTCGAACGAATCTGGAATGCTCAATCCCTTGATGATTCATTCAGAACCGTTATTCGACAGGCAGCCGATGCGGTCCATCCAGTCCTTATGAACCCAGCTCAGGGGTACCGTAATATCAGTGAATGGGCCAAGCAGCCACGCTGCTGGGAAACAGTGAAGGCATTGCATGTCGATTGGAATCCAGCTTGGCAAAATCAGCTGATTTCCCCTAAAGAGGAATGGACACGCAACAGAAGCAGCGCGAAAGAGCAACGAGAAACAAACGGCATTGAGTACACAGCCGCCGTGATAAATGCTGGTGCCAAATTCTGGAAGGATGTGGCTCAATGGCTTATCTCTGAAAATGAAGGAGATGAGAAGGAACGTGGATGCGTAAATGTTGCAGCTTCCATACCTGCAAAAATCCCGACAGATAAACAAAGCGCCGTTATCGTCAATCTGATGCGACGATTAGATAAAGTCGGATGCCCATATCGCCTGAAGCTATAGCCATCAGTAAACGCCAAAGCTTCATTCTCCAGCATTGCAACGATTCGGACTGCCATAACTAATTTATCCCCAGTCAATCATCGCATTTCTTCATAACTGAAGCTCCGTTTCTCGCACTGATGATTCTGTGGCAAGATTGCCGGAAACAGCAGTCACGCCACAGAATCCACTCAATGAGCATCACCCAGAGCATATTCAGCGCGGCATTTTTGCCGCCCAGCTCTTGGTGAGGCCTTCCGGGGTGGAGCCTTTGCCAAGGAGCTCCACATCGCCGCCCGAGTATTTGGCCGGGTCCGCAAGGTAGACGACGGAGCGGCTGCTGCGCTGGTAGTGTCCGAAAGGTTGCGCACTTTGGATCATGCCCGTCCATGGCGCGATGACCGGTTCGCTTCCTGCAGGTTGTCATCGAGCCGGGACATGTCGAGGTAACGCCGGTTGGGCCATTCGTTCGCGGTGACGTACCTGATGCGCGCGCGGACGAGCATGAGCGCGCCGTTCCCGTCCGGGAAGCTTCCCACGACGCGCGTGCGCCGCCTGATCTCACGGTCGGGCCGTTCGATCATCTCGTTCGCGCGGATGCGCCTGCGGTGCCCGTCCGGGAGCTCCGGCAGCAGGTAGGTCGTGGTCTCGTCGATCCCCTCCCGCAGGCGGTTCGCGGCGGCCTTCAGCCTCCTGGACTCCATCTCCGCGGCGACGGTCCCGGCCTTGTCCAACGCGGATTCCCGGGACTCCATGGCGAATACCGCCTTCAGGGCCGCGCACGCCCATTCGCGGTGGGTCGGCGGCGTCTTGGAGAGCGCGTCGCGCATGAAATGCACCATGCACCGCAGGTATCTCGCTTTTGGAGGCATGGAGTTGACGGTGGAGACCGGTCCCGCGCACCGGTCGCCGGCCACGAGCCGCACGCCCTTCAGGCCGCGTTCGACCATGCCGCGACGGAACTGCTCCCGGCTGGCGGAATCCTCCCTCATGCCCTCGGCGACGCCGATGACCTCGCGGTGACCATCCTCGCTGACGCCGATGGCGACCAGGATGCCGACATTCTCCACGCCTCCGCCCCAGGAGCGCTTGTGCCACACGCCGTCCACGAACACGTATGGGCACTCGTCACCCAACGGCCTCGTGCGCCATTCGTCGATCTCGGCGTACACGCGCTTGAGCTTGTCGCTCAATGTCCGGGACGGCATGCGGCCGCCCCACGGCAACTGGCCGGTGTCGTCGACCTGCCTGGCGGACACGCCGGCCAGGTGCATGTCGATCAGCGTCTCCTCTACGCTTTCCCCGCGTCTGCGGCAGCGTTCGATCACCGCGGACTCGAACAGGGCGCCCTTCAATTTCGGCACCTTGAGCCCGGGCCTGCCGGCCTTGGCGGCCAGGCCCCGCTCGTAGTGGCCGGCCCGGTACGCCTTCCGTCCGCCGGAACGCTCGTATCTCGCGGCGTTGGCGATCTCGTCCGCCTGAAGCGTCGGGCATCGCGTTGACGATCCGCTCGACCTTCTCGCGCACCATGGCGTCGAGCTTGCTCTCGAACATGGCCTGGCCGAACCGTATGATTTCCCTGGACACGGCCTCGCGCCTCTTTCCAATCGCGGTTTTTCATTGTCTGGCGACTGAAAATCGTACCCGGCACGGCCCATGTCCTTTTCCATCAAGGCCGGAATCCGAAAATGCGCAAGAACTCGGACGTTATCTGCCGACAAGCAGGATTGCCGTATCCGCGCTTAAGATCTCAAGCATTCCTTCATACTCGTCAAGGTTGGTTACGCGGGTATCCCTCAGCAGCTCCCGCGGGGACGGAATACCCGTCTGCGGGGTTCGCCGCCCCGCGTTTTTGGTGGCCCGCAGCTTGCGGAAGAATGATTCGGCGATGCTGATGTATTCCTTGGCCGTCCGTATGCGCGACACCGATTTGCCGCCAGCCCACGCCGCCGCCGTCAATTCGTCCCGGATGCCGCGCGCCTCCTTCTTGGTGGGCGGCCCGATGATGCGCGACCTGTCCGCGGCCTCTTCCGGGTCGGATAGGGAATCGTATATCTTGGCGAGTGTTTTCCTGCCTTTGCGGTGGATGGGGTCCGGGCTCATGTCTTCTCCTTGGCCGGTCATGGTGGAGCCGGTGCCGTTCGCTGGCGAATACCCGGGGGGAGGGATGCCGGCGGTAGGGTTCGCCGGTTTCTCCTTCGGATCCATCCGACCGACGGACGTTCCTCGGCTTCCTGTCTATGTATCAAGGAGTTGTTTGACGGTTCGAATGGACTTTCATGGCACCCGTATGCGTTCGTGTGGCGTTCATCGGAGGGGGTCAGGGGGAACCTTCGCGCTGGGCCGAACCACATGGGGCGCATCGCGCTGCGCGGCGGGCGTCCGGGATTGTTGCGAACCAAGACGAAAAAACTGCGCGGAGAACATGAAGGGATTCGAATCGGCCCACTGACGGGACACATGGGGCGCGGTCGGGCTTCGATGACGAACACACGGCAGGCGAAGGCTCGAAGGTGTTTTCGGAATCGTCGGTTCCGATATGTGACACGCGCGGCAGGTCGGGGCCGAAGGTGTCGAAACGGAGGGAACCTGGAGGGAACCGACAATCGGAAGGAACCAAAGCAAAACCCCGGAAACCGAATGATTTCAACGGTTTCCGGGGTTCAAATCCGGGCGGAGGATACGAGATTCGAACTCGTGAGGCTGTTACACCAACACGCTTTCCAAGCGTGCGCCATAGACCACTAGGCGAATCCTCCATTGCGCTGTTTGCCGCGGCCTTTTGGCCTCAACAGACAACTCAAACAGAATACCACAGACTCGCGGACAAGCAAAACCGTCGCGTGTTGTGCGTGTGTCGCGCTTGGCGGCTCGCGCGTCCGGGATCCCTTTGGCGCTCCGATGCCCGAATTCAGTAGTTGTTCGAGCCGGCACCCTCGAAGCGCACGTTGAAGCCGCGCTCGTAGTGCAGGAACATGTCGGCGCCGTAGCGGTCCGCGTCGCGGTGGGTGAACAGCATGCGGATGGCAAATGCGGTCTGCGCGTCGTGCGGCATGGCGCGGAACGCCTTGTGGGCGTTCCATCCCGTCTCGGTGATCGCCTGGTCGGGCACACCTACCAGCTTGTCGGCGTGCAGTCCGGCAAGAACCTGTCCGCCACGGCTTCCGGCGATTCCACACTGTCCATCGCCGACACGCCCGAGACCCTGACCGACGCCAAGAAGCAGGCCTGGAAGTTCACCCAGATCGACCAGTCCGACACCGAGCGCCCCGACCTCAAGGCCTACGTCATCACCAATACGGACTGCAAGGTGCTCGTCGCCAAGGACGGAACCAACGCCTTCAGCGATGAGTCGGTGGAAGACGCCAAGTCCGACCCCGCGGCCCGGTGGATTTTCAACACGTCCGACGGTGCCACCTACCAGCTGCTCAACGCATCCGCGAAGCAGAACATCAACGTCGACGCGTTCGACCCGAAGGCCGGTGCGGCCGCTTCCGATGAGGAGGACGGCGATCTGACCGACAAGATCCTGGTCGAAGGTTCGGCGAACACCGAGAAGGACGGCGAATACACGCTGACGTATTCGGTGACCGACTCCGAAGGTGCGTCATACACGGTCAAGCGTGTCGTGACCGTCAAGGAGAAGTCAGAGCCGACCGAACTGACGAAGCCGACCGAACTGACGAAGCCGACCGAACTGACGAAGCCGACCGAACTGACGAAGCCGACTGAGCCGACGAAACCCGGCGACACGGTGAAGCCGAACAAGCCGGATGCCGGCAACAAGCAGCCCGGCCTGTCGAAGACCGGCGCCTCTGTGAGCGGCGTGTTCGGCGCGTTCGCGGCACTGCTCGCAGTCGGTCGGTCACCTATCGGTGGCCGGCCGACTTTTTTGTTGACTGCCGGGGCCTCACGCGGGAGGTGAAGTCCATCCATCCCGCCAAAGTCCCATTTGAGTGTCTTCGGATGAGACTTTCGCCGGAACAAGTCGAACGGAACCGGGCCGGGACTCATGGGCTGGCGCATTGCCAGTCGGCCCTGTGTTCGTGTCGCGTGGGATGATGGTGGCATGGTGACATCGAACGTTGTGGAGTTTGCGGGGAAAGCGCGCATGCCGCGCCTCGGCATGGGAACGATGGCGCTCTCTATCGAGGGACGCCCGGACCGGGCGACGGCCATCGGCACGATCCATGCCGCGCTTGACGCCGGAGTGCGTTATCTCGACACCGCATGGTCGTATTATCTGCCAAGTGAACCGGGGCCTGACGGTACAGGCGTGCCGTGTGATTTCGGGTACGGCGAGATGCTGGTTCATGCGGCGCTCGCCAGCTGGAGCGGTCCGCGCGATGAGGTTCTGGTCGCCACGAAGACTGGTTATCGCCGAACGCTGGAAGTGACGAACCGCGACGCGGAAGATCCTCAGCAATCCCCAGGAGGCGGCGCGAGCGCATCCGCATCCGAGCGACAGCACCTGCAGGCGGCCGGCAGCCGGTACGGGTGGATGGCCGACTCGCGCCCGGAGACGATGATTCGTGACGCGAAGGAGTCCGCTCTCCGCCTCGGCGTCGACGCGCTCGATTTGTTGTATTCGCATGGCCCTGACCCCGCGGTTCCGTATGAGGATACGGTCGGCGCGCTGAAAACCTTGCTGGATGAGGGCGTGATTCGGTTCGCCGGCATCTCGCGCGTGGACAATGCGCAGATTGACACCGCCCGTGGGATTCTCGGCGACCGTCTGATTGCGGTGCAGAACCAGTTCTCGCCATCGCATCCCGACCCCGAGCATACGATGGGTCACTGTGCCGATCTCGGTCTTGATTTTGTGTGCTGGTCGCCGCTCGGCGGGTTCCTGGACGCATTCGACAGTCATGCGTATGATCCGTTCCGCACGGTCGCAGCGGCCCGCGGCGTCTCGTACCAGCGTGTGGTGCTCGCGTGGGAGCTGACCAGATATGACCGTCTGTTCACCATTCCCAGTGCTCGCAACCCGCATGAGGTCCAGGACTCGTTCGCCGCAGTCAATCTCACGCTCGCCCCTGAGGAGCTGGCTTTACTGCCGTGAATCAACGCCATGAGTCACCGTCATAAATACGGAACAGGCTCGTCGTCAAACGAGCCTGAGATACATGCTGGTGGTTCCGGGAATCGGTTGAAAACCGAAATGCGCATAGAACGCGCGTGCTTTATCGTCGTAAGGTTCCACAATGAGCGCACGTGACCCTAGTGCGCCGCTGGCGGATCGTGCTCGCAGTACCGAATATGCACTCAGCGTGTAGAATCCCGCCGGTTCACCTGACGCAGTGAATGACACGTACGCGACGGCCGTCCCATGCTGGGCCGATGACAGTGCGCGTTGTGCGGCCCATTTGTCGATGAACGGTACTCCACAAGAGAACTTCCCCATTCTCTCTTCCGGGCCGAGCTTGCGCGGACGTTGGAAATGATGGATCATGCCCACTGCGGATCCCTTTCCGTGAGTTTTTCGGCTGCTGGCGGAACCGGCTGATCCAATGCCTGTATGAAATCTTCGGATGCCTGTGATTCCAGATGCAGGACGGTCGCTTCTTCTATATTCTTACGGGCTGATTCCAGGAGATGGCGAGTGGTCCATTGCGTGAGCGTGCTGCCGGTCAGCTCGGCGGCACGCTCGATGAGCTGCCGTTGCGCATCCGTCGGTCGAATGTCAAGCCGGGACGTTTTCTGTTTCGATACCGTTTGCTTCGTTAGTGTCGCCATAGAATTGTTGTACGGAAAAATGCGTACAGATCAAGTTTAGTAGCAGGGGAGTAAGGCGCGGACATATAATCACATACTGTAAATTGTTTACGGTGTGAGCTAATATTACAGATGTTCGCACGATGTATATGCCGCTGGAATGTATTGGCGGTACTCCGCGGAGCGCGGTAGTGCGGCAATGATCGAATCGGAAGGCGGCACGAAATGGGTTTTGAGCGGGAGGCGCTCAGCGAACTGTACGCCAGCGTGTGGGGCAACCGTTCCAAGATGCAGAAGGAGTTCGTGCGCGGCGCGCATGGCGAGCCATTCATTCTGCACGAGCTCGCACTGCGCGGCACCATGACGCCGTCGCAGCTCGCCAGTTCGCTGAAGGCCAGCTCCGGCCGCATCTCCACAGTGCTTGCCGCTCTGGAGAAAAAAGGGTTGATCACCCGAGACATCGACCCGGACGACCGCCGCATCATCCGCGTGAACCTTACGGATGCCGGGCGAGAGCGGTCCAAGTGCGACTTGGAGGAGATGCGTTCGGCAATCTGTTGGATCTTCTCGCAGATGGGGGAGCGGCACACGCGCGAGTTCGTTGATCTGCTGCCGGAGTTCTCGACATACATGGCCATCTGCCATCCCGGCGCTCCGCGCCCGACCCCCGATGAGGTGCGGGCCGCGTTCGCCGAGCGTGACAGGCGTGTCGCCGATCATATGCGGACCGAGCGCGCGAAGGCCGGCGAGGAGTAGCTTCTTCCGCCGGCTGCGGATGACGTGGGGGCGGACGTGCCGTGTCTCTCGTGCGCAGCCAGCGCAAAGCGCGCCATTCACAGCGAATACACAGAATAGTGCGTAATATCTTACACTGTAAGTAATCTAACAACAGAAACTAATTCGGGCATCGGATATCGATGCCGCGGCAAATAACGTAACCAATCACCAACAAAACACAAGGGGAAAGCCAATGCTTCGCATCCTGAAATACCTCTCCAAAGCGGAGATCGGTCAGATGCTCATCGCCCTGGTGACCATCGTCGGGCAGGTCTTCTTCGACCTCAAACTGCCCGATTACATGTCAGACATCACCACGCTCGTCGAGACGCCGGGCAGCGCGATGAGCGACATCTGGATCGCCGGCGGCAAGATGCTGCTCATCTCCCTCGGCTCCGTCGCCTGTGCCATCGTCACCGGCTACATCTCCGCACGCGTCGGCTCGTCATTCACCCAGCGCCTGCGCTCGCTCGAATTCCGCAAGGTCGAATCCTATGGCCCCGCCGAAATGAGCAAATTCTCCACCGCGAGCCTCATCACCCGCTCCACCAACGACATCACGCAGATCCAGATGTTCATCACCATCGGCCTGCAGCTCATCGTCAAGTCGCCGATCATGGCCGTATGGGCCATATGCAAGATCGCCGGCGAAGGTTTCGAATGGACTCTCGCCACCGGCATCGCCGTCGTCATCCTGCTCGTCGCCGTCGTCATCATGATGGCCATGGTCATGCCCAAGTTCAAGGCCATGCAGAAGCTCACCGACAACATCAACCTCGTGGCCCGCGAAAACCTCACCGGCCTGCGCGTCGTGCGCGCCTACAACGCCGAGGACTACCAGGAGGCCAAGTTCACCAAGGCCAACAAGGACCTCACCGACACGCAGCTGTTCACCAACCGCGTCATGGCGTTCATGATGCCGCTGATGAACACCGTCCTGAACGGCCTGATGCTCGCCGTCTACTGGATCGGCGCCTATCTGATCGACGCCGCCGGCCTGACGGACAAGCTCAACGTGTTCTCCAACATGGTCGTCTTCTCCAACTACTCCGTGCAGGTCATCATGAGCTTCCTGCTGATGAGCATGGTATTCGTGCTCTGGCCGCGCGCCGACGTGTCCGCGCAGCGCGTGCTCGAAGTGCTCGACACCGATCCGATCGTCAAAACCGGCACCAAGACCGCCGCCGACGTGGCGCGTCTGGGCGGTGGGAAAACCGGCACCGTCGAGTTCCGCAACGTGAGCTTCACCTACCCCGGCTCACGCGAGGCGACGCTCGAAGGCATCGACTTCACCGCCGAAAAGGGCCAGACCGTCGCGTTCATCGGCTCCACCGGCTCCGGCAAGTCCAGCCTCATCAACCTCGTGCCGCGCTTCTACGACGTGTCGGCCGGGCAGGTGCTCGTCGACGGTGTGGACGTGCGCGAATACGATCTGAAAGCCCTTCGCGACAAGATCGGATACGTGCCGCAGCAGTCCGTGCTGTTCAAGGGCACGGTCGCATCCAACGTGAGCTACGGCGACGACGTGAACGGGGCAAGCTCCGCGGACGTCGAAATGGCCGACACCTCCACTCCGGCCGGCCGCAAACGCGAAGCCGAACTCATAGCCGCGGGCAAGAGAGCGGAAGGCGCCGCAATGCCGGCTGAACAGATGAACCGGGTCAAGGCGGCGGCCGGCGTCGCTCAGGCCACCGAGTTCGTCGAGCGTATGGACGGCACATACACCGCCCCGATCGCACAAGGCGGGTCCAACGTCTCCGGCGGCCAGAAGCAGCGCCTGTCAATCGCGCGCGCCGTCTACAGCCACCCCGAAATCCTGATCTTCGACGACTCGTTCTCCGCGCTCGACTTCAAGACCGACCGCGAAGTTCGCGACGCACTCGCCAAAGAAGCCAAGGGATCCACCAAGCTCATCGTCGCCCAGCGCATCGGCACGATCATGAACGCCGACCGCATCATCGTGCTCGATGACGGCAAGGTTGTCGGCCAAGGCACCCATCAGGAACTGCTCGACACCTGCGATGTCTACCGTCAGATCGCCGAATCCCAGTTCAGTCAGTCGGAACTGACCGCGTGAGATCAATACGGACTTTTAAGGAGTAACAAATGCCAGGACCAAGAGGACCAATGGGCGGCGGCCGCACGGTCGAAAAGCCTGCCAATTTCGGCAACGTGATGGGCAAGCTCGTCCACTACTGCCGCAACTACCTGCCCGTCATCATCATTGCGCTCGTGCTGGGCGCGGTCGGCACGATATGCCAGATCATCGGACCGGACAAACTCAAGGACATGACCAACGAGATCGTCAAGGGACTGCCGGCCATCGTGAACGGCAAGCCGGTGATGAACTCGGTCGATTTCAACGCCGTCGGCCGCATCGCCTGGCTGCTCGTCGCACTGTACGTCGGCTACGCGGTGCTCAGCTACGTGCAAAGCTGGATGATGGCGAACGTCACCCAGCGCACCGCCCAGCGCCTGCGCGAATCGATCTCGGTCAAAATCAACAAGCTGCCGCTCAAATACTTCGACAAGGTCAGCTACGGCGACGTACTCTCCCGCATCACCAACGACGTCGACGCCATCGGCCAGACGCTCGGCCAGTCCCTCGGCCCGCTCATCACCTCGGCGACGCTGTTCGTTGGCGCGCTCGTCATGATGTTCTACAACAACGTCATCATGACCCTGTGCGCGATCGGCGCGAGCATACTGGGACTCATCATCATGATGGTCATCATGAAATCCTCGCAGAAATACTTCGCCCGCCAGCAGATGGCACTCGGCGACGTCAACGGCCACATCGAGGAGATGTACGCCGGTCACCTCATCGTCAAGGCGTACAACGGCGAGGCCGACTCAATCCGCCGCTTCGAGAAGTACAACGCCGACCTGTACGAATCCGGCTGGAAATCGCAGTTCCTGTCAGGCCTGATGATGCCGCTGATGAACTTCGTCGGCAACTTCGGCTACGTGATCGTGTGCGTGGTCGGTGCAGCGCTCGCCATGGACGGGCAGATCGAATTCGGCGTGATCGTCGCGTTCATGATGTACATCCGCCTGTTCACCCAGCCGTTGAGCCAGTTCGCGCAGGCGTTCCAGAACCTGCAGCGATGCGCGGCCGCCGCCGAGCGCGTGTTCGGCTTCCTCGAAGAGCCGGAGATGGATGCGGAACCGGCCAAGGCCGAACTCGGCGTGGCTGATGCCGCTGCGAGCACGGCACGGACGGACAGCGGCAAGCTGACGCATCGCGGCACTCGCGCGAATGCCACCGCCGGTATGACGGCTTCGCAGCGTTCGCAGCTGCTCGGCTACGATGCGGCCGGCAACCCCCGGACCGTGCGCGGCGACGTCGAATTCAGTCACGTGCAATTCGGCTATGAGCCCGGCAAGCCGATCATCCATGACTTCTCGGCAAGCGTCTCCGCCGGCCAGAAAGTCGCCATCGTCGGTCCGACCGGCGCCGGCAAAACCACCATGGTCAACCTGCTGATGCGCTTCTACGAGATCTCCGGCGGCTCCATCTCCATCGACGGCATCGACACCACTTCCGTGCCGCGCTGGAACGTACACGACCAGTTCTCCATGGTCCTGCAGGATACATGGGTGTTCCGTGGCACCGTGCGCGAAAACATCGCCTACTCCAAGCCCGGCGTCACCGACGAGCAGATCGTCTCCGCATGCAAGGCCGTCGGACTCGACCACTTCGTGCGCTCTCTGCCGCAGGGCTACGACACCGTGCTCGACGACAACACCTCGCTTTCCCAAGGACAGCGCCAGTTGCTCACCATCGCCCGCGCCATGGTGCAGGACGCTCCGATCCTCATCCTTGACGAAGCCACCTCCTCCGTCGACACCCGCACCGAAGAACTCATCCAAAAGGCCATGGATGCGTTGACCGTGGGGCGCACGAGCTTCGTCATCGCGCACCGCCTCTCCACCATCCGCGACGCCGACATGATTCTCGTCATGAACCACGGCGACGTGATTGAGCGCGGTACCCACGAGGAACTGCTCGCGGCGGGAGGGTTTTACGCCGACCTCTACAACAGCCAATTCACACTCACCGATTGATGGAGCGCCCGTTGCGCTCGCTGGATTGATGAGGCTGACAGCCCGGTGAACTTACGCATGGCAGTGCGCCGTGCGTGGGCTCGCCGGGCTGTTTGCTATGTAGGCGAGTGATGGGCGGAGAATTTCCTATATATGGTGCGCGACGGGTTCGGGGACTGTGGTTTGCGTCCCTAAGTGCGCACGGTCGTCGTTCCGGCGCGCGCATAGCGACGCAAACGGGAGAAGGATTGTTGAGAGCGGATGCGCTGGTGCGGCAGATGGCCGGTGTGCTTCCATAGAACATGATTGTGACGAGAGCAGAGGGACGTCCGGCGCGTATCACCCTCTCGGTCTGCCACACAATGCGTTTTTCGATGGTTTTTGGGCTGGTGTGGTACGCGGGCATCGGAGGAGTCGTTTCGGGCCGTTGAAAAATGGCGGTTTTGCGGTGCATGTTGTGCCACACCACGTGATGTGAGGGTTCACATTTCATTGTGAGGCAGACTGGCTGGCCACACAATGCGATTTTGATGTGATTTTGCGCTGGTGTGGTACGCGACCGGCTGCGCTGACGACTTGGTCGGCCGATGGCGCGGATGGTGTGCTCCCGCTGTCAGGAGCTGCCGAGCGTAGCGAGGCTGGGGGCGGTCTTGCCGGCGGCCCTGCACCCTGTGATAATAATGCCAAGAATGTTACGTAATTCTGGGAACGGCGGTATCCAGGGACTTTCTGAGAGCTGTGATTCCAATTGAAGACACAAGTCGCCGACGGACTTGATTCTTTTAGTAAACAATGTATATATTAACATAAACCGGCAAAGCTGCTGGCTGCCCTATAGGAGAAAGAACCAAATATGAAACATAAAGCGATGTCATCGCGTCTGATGCCACTGGTGGCGTCCTGCGCGACGGTCGGCATGCTGCTGGCCGGACTACCTGCGTCGGCCGTCGCGGTCGGCACGACGAGAGCGGCAGCGTCCGACGCCTCGTCCTCCACCACAGCCACCATCACTCCCTCCGCCGATACCACGTTGCAGACGTGGACGAGCGAGAAGAATTCCTCAATGGCATCCAAGCCGTACATCGGCGCACTGCAAGGGCCCTCGCAAGGCGTGTTCGGCGAGAAGTTCGAGTCCGCGGATGCCGCGGACACCACCGATCTGAAGACCGGCCTGCTGACGTTCGACCTGAGCGCCTACGACCATGCCCCCGATTCCGCAACGTTCGAGATGACGTACCTCGGCTACCGCGGCAACCCGACGGCCACCGACACCGACACCATCAAGGTGACCCCCGTCGACACCACCGTGTGCACCAATAACGCCACAGACTGCGGCGCGAATGTCGCGACCGGCGCGACCAAGCCGAAGTTCAGCATCAACGACTCCTCATTCGTCGCCGAGTCCAAGCCGTTCGAGTACGGTACGACGGTTTACGCGGGCGACGCCATCACCGTGGTTCCCGCCAATACCAAGAAGGTCACCGTAGATGTGACCGAAATCGTGCGCCAGCAGTTCGCCGAAGGCAAGAAGGTCATCACCCTGGCCGTGGGCGAGACCAAGAAGACCGAGGTTCGTTTCGCCAGTTCCGAAGGCACGACGTCCCTGAACGGCGCGACCGCAGACATGGCTCCGAAGCTGACCGTTTCCGTGTCCACCAAGGACGATCTCAAGCCCTCCGCCGACACCACGTTGCAGGCATGGGCCAGCGAGAAGAACGAGAAGAAGAACACTGCGGCCTATGTCGGCGCGCTGCAGCCGGAAGGCGATTACGGCGACTTCGGTGAGAAGTTCAAGTCCACCGACGTCAGTGATGTCACAGACGCCAAGATGGGTCTGATGACGTTCGACCTGTCCGATTACACCGCGGCGCCCGAGCACTCCATCCTCACCTTGACGTATCTGGGCTACGCCGGTGCAGACAAGACCGCCACGGCCACCGATAAGGTCAAGGTGGTCGCTGTTGACACGTCGCGGTGCACCGGCACCGCTCCCTGCGACACCAACAATGCCACGTGGGCGAACCGCCCGGACTTCGAGGTGACCGATACCACGAAGACCGCGACGTCCCATGCGTTCGCTTATGGATCTAAGAAGTATTCCGATGGCATGACCGTCGAATCGGGCAACGCCAAGAAGGTTCTGCTCGACGTGACCGACATCATCAAGGCAGAGTTCGCCAAGTTCAGCGCCGGCGCCACCGAGAAGAAGATCACGCTGGCCCTGGGCGAGCTCAACAAGTCCGACATGCGTTTCGGCAGCAAGGAAGTCACCTCGCTGACCGGCGCCACCGAGGCCATGCAGCCGACCTTGTCCGTCACCAAGAAGCCGAAGGCATACACGCTGAGCATCGAAGGCCCGACCAAGGTCAAGTACCAGAAGGGCGAGGCGTTCGACAAGGCCGGACTCGTGGTCAAGGCCACCAGCACGGCCGACGGCACGGTCAAGACGCTGACCGAAGGCAACGGTGAGGATAACTACACCATCGACACCAGCGCTTTCGATAGTGCCAGCATCGGCGTATACCCTATTACCGTGAAGTACAACAAGGACCCCGAAATCGCCGCTTCGTTCAACGCCTATGTCATCGCCAGTGTTGAGGACGGCGGAGACGGCGACACCAGCAAAGACGACTGGCTGTGGTACAAGCAGCCCGCGTCGCAGACTGACGCCACCGCCACCGCCGGCGGCAATTACGGCAACCCCGACAACAACCGTTGGCAGCAGACCACCTTGCCGTTCGGCAACGGCAAGATCGGCGGCACCGTCTGGGGCGAGGTCAGCCGTGAACGCGTCACCTTCAACGAGGAGACGCTGTGGACCGGCGGCCCCGGATCCTCGACCAGCTACAACGGCGGCAACAACGAGACCAAGGGTCAGAACGGCGCCACGCTGCGCGCGCTCAACAAGCAGCTCGCGAACGGCGCCGAGACGGTCAATCCCGGCAACCTGACCGGCGGCGAGAACGCGGCCGAGCAGGGCAACTACCTGAACTGGGGCGACATCTACCTCGACTACGGGTTCAACGACACGACCGTCACCGAATACCGCCGCGACCTGAACCTGAGCAAGGGCAAGGCCGACGTCACGTTCAAGCATGACGGCGTCACCTACACGCGCGAATACTTCGCGTCGAACCCCGACAATGTCATGGTCGCCCGCCTCACGGCCAGCAAAGCCGGCAAGCTGAACTTCAACGTCAGCATGCCGACCAACACGAACTACTCCAAGACCGGCGAAACCACGACGGTCAAGGGTGACACGCTCACCGTCAAGGGCGCTCTCGGCAACAACGGCCTGCTGTACAACTCGCAGATCAAGGTCGTCCTCGACAACGGTGAGGGCACGCTCTCCGAAGGCTCCGACGGCGCTTCGCTGAAGGTCTCCGACGCGAAGGCGGTCACGCTGTACATCGCCGCCGCGACGGACTACAAGCAGAAGTATCCGTCCTACCGCACCGGCGAAACCGCCGCCGAGGTGAATACCCGCGTCGCCAAGGTCGTGCAGGACGCCGCCAACAAGGGCTACACCGCCGTCAAGAAAGCGCACATCGCCGATCATTCCGCCATCTACGACCGCGTGAAGATCGATTTGGGCCAGTCCGGCCACAGCTCCGACGGCGCCGTCGCCACCGACGCGCTGCTCAAGGCGTACCAGAGGGGCTCCGCAACCACCGCGCAGAAGCGCGAGCTGGAGACGCTGGTGTACAAGTACGGCCGCTACCTGACCATCGGCTCCTCCCGTGAGAACAGTCAGCTGCCCAGCAACCTGCAGGGCATCTGGTCGGTCACCGCGGGCGACAACGCCCACGGCAACACGCCTTGGGGCTCCGACTTCCACATGAACGTGAACCTCCAGATGAACTACTGGCCGACCTATTCGGCCAACATGGGAGAGCTCGCCGAGCCGCTCATCGAGTATGTGGAGGGTCTGGTCAAGCCCGGCCGTGTGACCGCCAAGGTCTACGCGGGCGCGGAGACGACGAACCCCGAGACCACGCCGATCGGCGAGGGCGAGGGCTACATGGCCCACACCGAGAACACCGCCTACGGCTGGACCGCACCCGGTCAATCGTTCTCGTGGGGTTGGAGCCCGGCCGCCGTGCCGTGGATCCTGCAGAACGTGTACGAGGCGTACGAGTACTCCGGCGACCCTGCCCTGCTTGATCGCGTGTACGCGCTGCTCAAGGAGGAATCGCACTTCTACGTCAACTACATGCTGCACAAGGCCGGCTCCAGCTCCGGTGACCGCCTGACCACCGGCGTCGCGTACTCGCCCGAACAGGGCCCGCTGGGCACCGACGGCAACACGTACGAGAGCTCGCTCGTGTGGCAGATGCTCAACGACGCCATCGAGGCGGCCAAGGCCAAGGGAGATCCGGACGGTCTGGTCGGCGATACCACCGACTGCTCGACCGACAACTGGGCCAAGGGCGACAACGGCAACTTCACCGATGCGAACGCCAACCGTTCCTGGAGCTGCGCCAAGAGCCTGCTCAAGCCGATCGAGGTCGGCAACTCCGGCCAGATCAAGGAATGGTACTTCGAAGGTGCGCTCGGCAAGAAGAAGGATGGATCCGCCATCAGCGGCTACCAGGCGGACAACCAGCACCGTCACATGTCCCACCTGCTTGGACTGTTCCCCGGTGATTTGATCACCATCGACAACTCCGAGTACATGGAGGCGGCCAAGACCTCGCTGAGGTACCGCTGCTTCAAGGGCAACGTGCTGCAGTCCAACACCGGCTGGGCCATTGGCCAGCGCATCAATTCGTGGGCTCGCACCGGCGACGGCAACACCACGTACCAGCTGGTCGAGCTGCAGCTCAAGAACGCGATGTATGCAAACCTGTTCGATTACCATGCGCCGTTCCAGATCGACGGCAACTTCGGCAACACCTCCGGTGTCGACGAAATGCTGCTGCAGTCCAACTCCACCTTCACCGACACCGACGGCAAGAAGTACGTGAACTACACGAACATCCTGCCCGCCCTGCCCGACGCCTGGGCGGACGGCTCGGTGAGCGGCCTCGTGGCCCGCGGCAACTTCACCGTCGGCACGACCTGGAAGAACGGCAAGGCCACCGAAGTCAAGCTGACCTCCAACAAGGGCAAGCAGGCGGCCGTCAAGATCACCGCCGGCGGCGCCCAGAACTACGAGGTCAAGAACGGTGACACCGCCGTGAACGCCAAGGTCGTGACCAACGCGGACGGCGCCTCGCTGCTCGTGTTCGATACCACCGCAGGCACCACGTACACGATCACGAAGAAGGCGAGCGCCAACGTGCCCGTCACCGGCGTGACCGTGACCGGCGCCAACACCGCCACCGCAGGCGACACCGTCACTCTGACGGCGACCGTCGCCCCGGCCAATGCGACCGACAAGTCCGTCACCTGGTCGACCTCCGACGCCGCCGTAGCTACGGTCAACGCCAACGGCGTGGTGACCACGAAGAAGGCCGGCAAGGTGACCATCACCGCCACGTCGAACGGCGACAAGACGAAGTTCGGTTCCATCGAGATCACCGTCTCCGCCGCGACCGTGCCCGTCACCAGCGTCACCGTTGCCGGCGACGCCGCGATGACCGTCGATGGAGAGCAGACCCTGACGGCGACCGTCGCCCCGGCCAATGCGACCGACAAGACGGTCACGTGGAAGTCCTCCGACGCCACTGTGGCGACGGTTGACGCCAACGGCAAGGTCGTCGCGAAGAAGGCCGGCGAAGTGACGATCACCGCCACGGCCGGTGGCGTGTCCGGCACGCTGAAGATCACGGTGAGCGACAAGGCCCCGACCGTCATCCCGGTCCAGTCCGTGACCGTGACAGGCAAGCAGGAGCTCGTCGAAGGCGCCTCCACGACCCTGACGGCGACCGTCGCCCCGGCTGACGCGACCGACAAGACGGTCACGTGGAAGTCGAGCGACGAGTCCGTCGCCACGGTCGACAAGGACGGCGTTGTGACCGCCAAGAAGGCCGGCACGGTGACCATCACCGCCACGGCCGGTGGCGTGTCCGGCACGCTCGACATCACCGTGACGGCCAAGCCCGTCGAGACCGTCCCTGTCACCAGCGTGGAGGTCACCGTCGAGGCCGGCACCACCGTCTCCGTCGGCAAGACACTCCAGGCTACCGCGACCGTCAAGCCCGGCAACGCCACCAACAAGAAGGTGACGTGGAAGTCGAGCGACGAATCCATCGCGACGGTCGACGCCAACGGCGTCATCACCGCGAAGAAGGCCGGCAAGGTCGTCATCACGGCCACCTCGACCGACGGCACGGACAAGTCCGGCAGCGTCGAGATCACCGTCGCGGATGAGACCAAGCCGACGCCCGACCACAAGTCCGTCAAGGCCGATACCGGCGACGTGACCGCCGGCAAGACCGGTACGGTCACCGAGCCGAAGGACGTGGCGGGCTGGAAGAGCCGCTCCATCATCAAGCAAGGCAAGCTCGGCAAGGCCGAAATCGCCGACGGCACGCTCGTGTATGCGGCCGGCGACAAGACCGGTGACGACAGCTTCGTCGTGCAGTACACGATGGCCGACGACACGGTCATCGACGTGACCTACAGCGTCACGGTCAAGGCCGCCGAAACCGGCAAGAACGACGGCGACGGCAAGGGCGACGGTGTCGCGAAGACCGGCGCCGCCGTCGGCGCGCTCGCCGGCCTCGGCTTGATGCTGCTCGCCGTCGGAGTGAGCGTGGTGATGATTCGCCGCAAGCACTCCGCCTGATCCCCAGTCAGACCGGCCAGTCGTGACCGGTCGGCCTGACTGACTCTTTCTCCACCGTCCCCCGTCGGATAAACCCCGGCGGGGGACGGTGGCTTGTTGCGGCCGGTCTGCCGTCGCGCGCGGTGTGGCCTGCAGCCGGGTGCCGCACGTCACGCTCATGCGCGATACTGGAGACATGAAGATTTCCGCTGACTTCACGGTGATGCCCGACGACTTCGCCAAAGCCGCCGCGCCCGAATACCGCACCGACGGCGTGCCCGTCATCTCCTTCCCGTTCTATATCGACGAGATCGATCCCGCCGCCCGGTACCTGCACTGGGCGTTCACCGACCCCGACTCCATCCCGGTCTGCGGATTCGAATGGATTCACTGGACGGTCGCGAATCTGCCCATCGACGCGCTGATGTACGACTTCAACGATTCCCATGCACTGCAGATTCCGCCGGACTTCTCCCGGCAGCTGCCCTCCATGATTCCCGAGACCGTGCAGGGCCGCACGTCGGCCGCGAGCAAGCTGGTCGGCAGCACGAATCCGCAGGTGACGATGCGCTACAACGGGCCCCAGCCGCCCGACAAGGACCACGACTATTCGCTGCACGTGTGGGGCACCGCGAAGCCGTTGCCGGGTCTGAACCAAGGATTCTGGCTCAACGAGCTGTTCCACGCGCTGCGTGACATCGACCACGTCACCGATCAGGGTGTGATGTTCATCACCGGAAAAGCCTGAGGGCTGATGCCGTATACTCCCGTACGGAGTCATACACTCATGTGACAGGAGGCGCGCCGCGGATGCGCGCCGCAACGTGCACGCGACAGCGTGTGCACAGCAAGAAAGGACAGTACCGAATACTATGGCATGCACCACGATTCTGGTCGGCAAGGACGCCAGCTATGACGGTTCGACCATCATCGCCCGCAACGAGGATTCCGCCAACGGCGAATTCAACCCGAAGCGGTTCGTCGTCGTCAAGCCCGATGAACAGCCGCGCGAATACCGCAGCGTCATCAGCCACCTGACCATTGACCTGCCCGACGATCCGCTGCAGTACACCGCAGTGCCGAACGCCGACCTGAAGGAAGGCATCTGGGGCGAGGCCGGCGTCAACGAGGCGAACGTGGCCATGAGCGCCACCGAAACGCTGACCACCAACGAGCGCGTGCTCGGCGCCGACCCGTTTGTGGAATACCGGGCGGCACGCGGGCGGGAAGGTGACTCGGATTACGAGCCGGCCGTGCCCGGCGGCATCGGCGAGGAGGACTTCCTGACCATCGTGCTGCCGTACGTCACCACCGCGCGTGAGGGCGTGCAGCGGCTTGGCGACCTTCTTAAGGAATACGGCACCTATGAGATGAACGGTGTCGCGTTCTCGGACGCCGACGAGATTTGGTGGATGGAAACCGTCGGTGGCCATCACTGGATCGCCAAGCGCGTGCCCGACGAAGCGTATGTGACGATGCCGAACCAGCTCGGCATCGACGAATTCGACCTCGATGACGCCCTCGGTGAGCAGGAGAACCACATGTGCTCCGAGGATCTGGTCGAATTCATCGAGCGCAATCACCTTGATCTGGCCGTCGAATCGACGTCGCCGTTCAACCCGCGTGATGCCTTCGGCTCGCACTCCGACTCTGATCACGTGTACAACACGCCGCGCGCATGGGTCATGCAGCGGTTCCTCAACCCGTACGACGAGATGTGGGACGGCCCCGAGGCCGACCACCGCCCGGACAGCGATGACATCCCGTGGGCCCGTCAGCCCGAGCGCAAGGTGACGATCGAGGACGTAAAGTACGTGCTCAGCTCGCACTATCAGGGCACGCCGTTCGACCCGTACGGCCACCTCGGCGACGAGCACACACGCCACATGTACCGCCCGATCGGCATCAACCGCCAGAGCCAGCTGGCCGTCATGCAGATTCGCCCGTACCGTCCGCAGTCGGACCGCGCGATCCAGTGGATCGCCTACGGCTCCAACCCGTTCAACACGCTGGTGCCGTTCTACCCGAACGTCAACGAAACGCCGAAGTATCTGGAAGACACGACCACGCGCGTGACTTCCGAGAACTTCTACTGGGAGAACCGCATCATCGCCGCGCTGTGCGACGCGGCGTTCGCGGAGACCTCCAACGCCATCGAGCGCTATCAGGAGAAGACCGGCGCGATGGGCCACCGTTTGATCGCCGCCACCGACGAGCAGGTCGCGCGTCTGGGCGGTGCCGACGAGGCCGCGGCCGCCTTGGCCGACGCGGAGTTGGAGGCGGCGAACGCGGACGGCGACGTCGAGCCGATGGATCCCGAGGACATCATCGACGCGACCCGTAACGACGAGGTGCGCGACATCCTCGCCGCCGCCAACCAGACCATGGCCGACCAGCTCAAGACCGAGACCGACCAGCTGCTCGACACCGTGCTCTACACCGTGAGCATGAAGATGAAGAACGGTTTCAACCGCTCCGACAACTGATGCGCTGAGAGGCTCCCGGCCAAGCGTTTTCGGCCGCCAGCCGCTTCGACGGTAAGCAAGCGTCATACATCTACAGAAAGGTTCACCTACTGATGACTACTATCGAGGAGTTCACCAGCCAGTACGGGCTGGTCAAGAAGATCGACGCCTTCGGGTTTATGAAGTACCTGCACGACAATCCCGACGCGCCGCGCAAGCACGGCAAGGTCGTGCTCGTCACCGCCGATACGCCGCTCAAGGCGTCGCGCGGCGAGGGCAAGACCACGACGACGATCGCGCTGATCGATGCGCTGCGGGCTCGCGGCATCGACGCGACCGCCGTGCTGCGCCAGCCGAGCATGGGCATCACCGCCGCCGGTTCCAAAGGCGGTGCCTCGGGCGGCGGCAAGGCTTCGCTGACCCACCCCGAGCTCATCGACTGGGGCCTGTGCGGTGAGATGGCCGCCATCGCCGCCGCGCAGAACCTGCTCGTCTCCTTCGCCGAGAAGGCTGTGGACGAGGGACGTATCGACACGATCCTCGTGCCGCGCGTCTCCGAAGTGCCGTCCCGCTCGCTGCGTTCCATCACCGTGGACGCGGGCAAGAACAACGTCGCCGAGAAGGTCGTGCTCACCCCGACGTCCGAGCTGATGCAGATCGTCGTGCTGTCCCGTTCGATGGATGAGATCGGCGAGCGCGTGGCCGCGATGATCGCCGGCACGAAGGACGGCGAACCAGTCAAGTTCGGCGACTTCATCGACCTGTGGCGTATCACCGATATGCTCGCCGATGCGGTCAAGCCGGCGCTCACCGAGACGGTGAACGGCTCGCCGGTGTATGTGCATGGCGGCCCGTTCGCCAACGTGTCGATCGGCATCCCGACGCTGGTCTCCGTGGAGCTGGCGTGCGCCCTGCACGATGTGGTCATCGTCGAGGCCGGTTACGGCACCGACGCCGGAGCGCAGAAGTGGCTCGACATCGCCTGCCGCGAGTATGGCGCGCAGTGGCCGTCCGCGGCGGTCGTCGTGACCCGCGCCTCGACGTGGCGTGATGACCCGGAGCTGGCGTGGCGCTACCCGTTCCACGTGGATCGCTTGGAGAAGCTCGACATTCCGGCGTTCCCGCTGGTGAACCTGTGGGACGGCGAGGACGATCAGATTCCCGAACTGCGCGAGACCGCGGCCCGTCTGGAGCTGCGCGACCCCATCATCGGCAACCTGTATCGCGACGGCGGCGAGGGCCTGAGCGACCAGATCGACGCATTCGTCGATGTGCTGTCCAACGCGTCGATGCCGTCCAAGCACGACAGCCACAAGGGCATGGCCCTGCTGGAGAACGTGAAGTGGGTGGCCGAGAACGCCTACGGCGTGCCGGCCAGCCGTGTGCTGCTCAAGGACGGTTTCCTGGATTCCCTGGGTGCTGCGGATGATCTGTGCAAGGCCGCCGGCATGTCGCTGGACGATCTGGCGCTGGTCGCCGTCAAGTCCCCGGCCACGATGACCGACAACGACCGCGCTCCGGAAGACGAGCGTACGGTCACCCTGAAGAAGGTCGAAGTGCACGCAGGCGCCGGGCTGGTTCACGTGAACCTCACCACGTCCCTGACCACCCCGATGCCCAAGATCGTCTGATTGCGGCAGAGGCGTGCCGCCGGGGTGCCGGGGTACGCGTGCTGTGAGAGTGTGCGGCGGCGTGGCATGCGGAATCATGCCGCACTCGCGCTGACCGCACACCGTGACTGCATCATCACAACCCCTTTCGGATTGTCGGCCGATCATACGGGCCGACTGGCCGCAAGGGGCTCTTTCATTTATATATCGGCAACCTGTGTGCCGCAGAAAAGGCGTCACTGTGTGAGGGTTACGTCACTGTGTGCGTCCTCACACTCCGTGACGCACCCCCGCAACCCTTGCAAAATAAGGGTTTTGCGATTTACGTCACTGTGTGAGGGCTCGCAGCGTGACGGTGGTCGCGCACAGTGACGCCATGCGCGACAATATAGCGGCGGATACCATCACACCTGAGCTCAGAAGTTACCGCCGTTCCAGCCCCAGTCGGTGGTGGCGGTGTAGCGGATGTAGGTGCGGTCCTCGGGGATGCCGAGCTCGCTGTTGAGCGCGGCCATGATCGACTTGGTCAGCTTCTCCCACGCAGAACCGGGCACGGAACGGCCGAACACATTGACCTCGACGTATGCGGCCGGGGCATCGTCGCTGCCGCCGAAGTAGATCGGCATATCATCCTCGAATGGGCACATCAGCCAGCCCTCGGACTTGCCGGGGACGGCCGTGATCGCCTTGCCGTAGGCGGCCTTCAGCGCTTCGCGCTGCTCGGGAGTGGTCTTGACGGATACGTGAGTGTGGATAACGGGCATGATTCCTCCTTGATTGGGTTCGTTCCCTATCCTAATCGGTTCCGCGGCGGGCGCGGTCTGTGCGGCCATGTGTGAAATCAGTGGCGGTTCAGGAAAACCGCGGTGTGAAGTCAGCGATATGTATTAGACAATCAATGTGAGGAAATTGATTGAACAGCTGATGAAGTTCGGTATTGTCGGTGTGGTCGCGTTCATCATCGACTGGGGTCTGATGAACATTCTGCTGATGACGCATATGCATAACGTGCTGGCCACGTCAATCTCGTTCTTCGTCTCGCTGATATTCAATTACTTGGCGAGCATGAAATTCGTGTTCAAGCACCGGCCGGACATGGCGCGCTGGATGGAGATCGCGATTTTCTTCGTGGCGGCGCTTATCGGCTGGTTCATGAACGAGGCGATCGTGTGGACCAGCACGTCGTGGATGCCGCATGATTCCATGTATTCCATGCACACGAAGTACGTGCTGTGGACGAATGTCGGCAAGCTGGTAGCCACGGTAGTGGTGATGATCTGGAACTTCGTGATCCGCAAGTGGCTGCTTGACGATACGCATACCAATGCGATGAACCGTTTGAGGAAGTCCGAGAACCGTTTGAGTCAGGAAGAGCTCGAAGCGAAGTGGGAGAACAGCTTCTCGCATCGGCTTGGCCTGTGGTCGCTCGCGCATACGCCGGAGGGCTGGCCGAAGTAGCGCGGTATGCGCTCTCAAAACTCGCAGATAGAGTGTGTTTTCCTTCAAAAATGCCTTGTATCTGCGAGTTTTGGGAGCGGCATCCGGCGTGTCACACGCTGACTTCGGTCAGAGTCGGGGTTTCGGTGCTGGATTTGATCTGCCGGAAGCCGACGAAGGCGATGGCAAGCGAGGTGATCGCCAGCACGGTCGCCATCAGGAAGCCTCCATGCGATCCCATGTGATCGATGAAGACACCCGCGATGGCTGAGCCGGCTGACGAGCCGATCGAGTTCATCGCGCCCATCCACGCCACGCCTTCGGTGAATCGCGTGGGAGGCACCAGATGCAGCATCAGCTGATTGCCGTTGATCCACGTGGGTGCCTGGCAGACGCCGATCAGCAGGTAGATGATCATGATCACCCACAGATGCTTGGCGAACATGAACGTGCCCACGCCGAGATTCACCACGATGAGGCAGAAGTAGAAGCGCTTCCACAGCGGGATGGTCCAGTTCTTCGCGCCGTACACCAGTGCGCCGCATAGCGAGCTGAACGAGAAGCATGCGAACACGAAACCGGTGTATTGCTTCATGTTCGCTTCGGTGGCGAACGCGATGATCGAGATGTTCGACGCCGACTGGAATGCGCCAAGACTGAACCAGGTCACGCACACGGCGATCAGGCCCGGCCCCCAGATCGACTCCTTCTTGCCGGCGCGGGAATCGGCGATGGCTCGGTCGACGGCGGCCTGCACGGCCTGCTCGTCGTCGCCGCGGGCCTCGGCCTCTCGGCGGGCGCGGTCGGCGGCGTCCCTCTCGCGCATCCTCTGCGCCTTGGCGGCCTCGCGCTCGCGGTACTCCTCGCGGGTCAGACCGGCCTCTCGGGCCAGCTGGGTCTGTGATTTCGGCTCGGTCGTCAGCTCGGTCAGGAACATCAGCGCGCCGATGACGACGCACACGCCGGTGAACGAGAACGCCAGCAGGCCAGAAATCACCGCCAGCGTAGAAGCCAGCGGATTGCCGATGATCCACATGCATTCATCGAACACACCGGACAGCGAGAGCGCGCGGTCGGTGCGCTCCCGGTCTCCCTTGAGCATGGTCGTCCAGCGGGCACGGCTCATCGCGCCCCACGGCGGAATCGCGGCGAGGAACGGCGTCAGGCAGTACAGCACCCATACCGGGGCGCGGTTGGTGATGCTGGTGGTCAGGGCGATGGCGGCGACGATCCAGACCAGGATCGTCGGAATCGACACCTGCCGCTGGCCGAACTTGTCGACCAGCTTGCCGAGCAGCGGGCTGGAGACCGCCAGCGCGATCGCCTGGATGGCGGTGAGCACGCCGGCCAGCGAGTAGTTGCCGTAGTAATGCTGTACGGAGATGGTGATGGTCATGCCGACCATGGGGAACGGCATGCAGGCGATCACCGAGCCGATGGAGAACCTTGCGGTGTGCGGCATACGCAGCAGTTCCGCGTATCCGCCGAATACCTTATGGGCGACTTCCTTGATTGCAGCCGCGACATTGGCGTTATTGGACATGACAGCATCTCCTTTCCGCTCCCGATTGGATGTCCCCCGTCGGCGTGGCGTTGCCGGCGGAGCCCTCATCGTATTGATGTGTTGTCCTGTTGGTCGCGCAAAGGATGCTTTGCATGTTTGCGTCACGGCAACTTTAATCGCACGTCGGGGCGCGACACGCGGTGTTGATATCACGAACGCATCAATTTTCATGACGTTCATAAACGACGGTGATATATCGGTGTATCAGATGGGGTGACGAGCCGGAGTCGGGCGGGTGGAGTCAGGGCGATATCGGGTGGGGCTGGGCCGTGCCGGGACGGGGCGATGTTCGTCGGGCAAACGCCGCCGCGGACGCGGCATCGCCGGCCGGCCGGTGAATGTGGGACAATGAAAGACAGACATCACGAGTCCCGCAGGAAGGCCGCATATGCCAACAACCACCATACATTTCGTCCGCCATGGCAAGGTATACAATCCCGACCATCTGTTGTACGAGCGGCTGCCCGGATTCCACCTGTCCGACCGCGGCATGCGCATGGCGCAGGCGACGGGCGCATACATCGCAGCCGACCCCAAGCTCAACACGGTCGCTGCGGTGTATTCGTCCCCGCTGGAACGCACCCGCGAAACCGCCGGCGCCATTCTCGACGCGCTCAACCCGGTACGCGCCGGGCGTGGGGAGGAGCCGCTGGAACTCATCACCGACCCGCGTGTGATCGAAGCGGGCAACGAGTTCCGCGGCAAGCGCATCGGACATGGCAAGGGCGCGCTGTGGCGCGACGGCAACTGGAAGCTCGTGCTCAACCTGTGGAAGCCGAGCTGGGGCGAGTCGTACCGGCACATCGCCGAACGCGTGGGCGCGTTCGCGAACGAGAAGATCCGCGAGTATGCCGGACGGCAGATCATCGTCGTCAGCCACGAGTCGCCGATCTGGAGCTACCGGCACCTGCTGGAGACCGGCCACCCCGAGCATTGGATGTTCCTACGCAAGACCGCGCTCGCGTCGATCACCTCGATCACCTACGACAGCGATACGGGCAAGGTGATGTCCATCACATATGCCGACCCTGCGGCGCAAGTCGAGTGAGTGCGGCGTGCGCCGGCCGTACAATACACAGAGAGGACGGCTGCGGGCTCGCCCGCGAAAAGGTGCGCATGCGGCGCGGGCCGGGACTGACGGCGGCCGCGTAGCGGTCACTTGTGACGACGCCGCGTAACGGCAACGGCAGGCGGCGAGTGGCCGGCGGTGCTGTGATGCGGTGGCCTGCGGTGCCGGCGACCGGCACCTGGTACCCGGCACGGCGGAAGGTTCCGCGCGTCGGCGGACAATGAAAGCGAAGGAGCGATATGGCATTCCAACTTGACGCGACGGCGATCGCCCATGTGTCGATGAATCCCGCGGTATGCGATGCGGTGGCCGTCGGCGCCGGACTGATCGAACTGTGGCCGCTGACCGACGCCAAGCAGATGGACAATGACACGAAATACGGTGAGAACCTGCAGGTGCGGATGACCCGCATGGCCGCACGGGTCATGACCGGCGACGACGTGACGGTCCCCGATGCGGAGTTCGTGTATGAGGGTGCGGACGAGATCCCCGGTCGTCCGCAGCGAATCGTCGATGCGTTGCTCGCCGCGAATGACGCTTACGACGAGATGGGCGACTACTCCGAAACCGGCGATACGAGGCTGATCATGAGAGGCGCCGGCCAGTTGGGCGTCGATTGGGATGATGACACCGTGCACGCCATCGCCGAAGCGTTGGAGGCAATCGAACAGGCCATCGGCGTGGGTGGTGCCGACGTCGCCGGTGCCGCCGCGCCTGCGAATGCTGCGCCCAGTGCCGATGTCGAAGCCATCGCGCAGCGATTCGCCACGGTGACGGTGGCGGCCGACGGGTTGCTGCGCCTGATCGATCTGCGCAAGCCGTCGCGCGCGGTGCCGGTGATGTTCTATGTCAACGAACTGTGCGAGCGCCTGTCGGTGCCGCGGCTGTGCTTCAAGGCCGAGCAGCTGTCGTCGCTGATGACCGCCCGATCGCTGACTAACGACGACGAGGCCGCCCTAGCCGAAACGGTGAAATTGTTTACTATGGTCGCGGCGAGTGAGTGGAAACGTCACCATGACGACGTGCTGTGGGATGCCGCCGAGGCGAAGCGGCTCGCGAAAGAGGAGGACGAGCGCCGCAACAAGGAGGCGCTCGCCGCCAAGTTCGCGCACGTGAGCGACGACCCGTCCAAGCCACCCGTGGAGCTGTGACGGCTGCCGCCTGACGTCTGATGGGACGGGGCGGAGACCTGAAATATATGCGATTCACCGCTGACTGCTCGGAATCGTGCTGACCTGCTTGCGGCGCGGCCGCTGAATGTGGCGTACTTCTTCCAGAACCTGAGGAACGCCTTGCCGAACGAGCACCCGTAGCAGGGTTTGTCCAGCGGCGGCTCGCCTGTGCCGAACTGAGAGGGGCCGGCGTAAGGACTGTTGCCGCCGTACGCCGGCGCGGCCGTATATGGCTGCTGTGGTGCGGCGCCGGCTCTATTCGCCGTCGTCGTTGAACGCGATGGTGTCGTCCGGGCCGAGGAGCAGGCGTTCCGCGAGACTGATGATGGTCAGCAGCAGTGCGGTCAGTGCGGCCACCATGATCGTTGCGGAGAAGATCAGCGGGGTGCGGAACGAGTTGAAAGCGGCCTGCAGCCAGATGCCCAGGCCGTTCATCGCGCCCAGATATTCCGCCGTCACCGCGGTGCCGAACACATAGGCGGCGCTGATACGCAGGCCGCCGAACACCTGGCGGGCGGCGACGCGCAGCTTCACATGCCACAGCGCCCATGCGCGGGTGGCGCCGCAGGTGAGCGCCACGTCCTCGTAGAACTGCGGTACGGCGAGCATGCCGCGGCACGTCTGCACGGCGACGGGGAACACGCCGAATACGGCGACGATCACGATTTTGCCGAGCGGCTCGAACCCGAACCAGATCATGAACAGCGGGGCGATGGTGATGAGCGGGATGGTCTGCGCGGCGGCGAGCAGCGGATAGATACCGCGATACAGGGTTTTGGACACGTACAGGCCGATGCCGATGAGCACCCCGGCCACCGCTGCGATGAGAAAGCCGGTGATTGCCTCGTATGTGGTGATGGCGGTCGCCTCCCACAGGTCGGGCCAAGTCTTGACGATCGATGCGGCGATCTGGCTGGGGGAGGCGAGCACGCGTTGGGAGATGTGGCCCGCATCCACGGCGATCTCCCATACGATGAGCAGCCCGCCGACCGTGACCGCCGGCGGCGCGACGCGTGCGAACAGGGATTTCAGTGTGCGCATGGCGTGATCTTCGGACAATGTGAAACCTTAGGGATGGGATTGATGGGGGTTGGCGGGTTGGCGGGCTGGCGGGTTGACGGGCTGGCGGGTTGACGGGCTGACGGGTTGACGGGCTGACGGGTTGACGGGCTGACGGAGGGAGATGGGCCGGGTAGGAGGGAGAAGAGCCCCGGAATCGTTACGAGAGTCGGAAAACTCCCCTCCGTCCCGTCTCGTGACGGACCGAAGGGGAGCGGAGGTTGGCCCGGCCGGCTGTGACGAACCTGTGCTCGCGGATTCGCTGAACTGTAGATAGATTGGCTGTGGCCGGACTGGCTGCAGCCGGATCAGCCCACGTACTCGTTGGTCGCGAGGTCCTTGGCCTGCGGCGCGGACGCGGGATCGTTGCCGTCCTGGTCCTTGTAGGTGCCGGCCTTGTACTGGAACTCCAGGTACGGCTGCGCGTCATCGAAGTTCGTGGTGCCGGGCAGCGACTTCGGATCGTCGGTCGTCCAGTAGTTGTTCTTGGCGATCTCCTCCATCGAGGTGCGGGTCAGCTTGGAGTCGAGCTGCGCCTCCTTGGCCTGTTCGACCAGGATGTCGGCGGCCTTGTCCGGGTTGGCGAGCGCGTAGTCGTAGCCCTTCTTGGTGGCGGCGATGAACTTCTTCAGCGCATCCGCGTTGGCGGAGTCCTTGAGCCAGGAGCCCTTGACGGCGAATCCCAGCTGGTCGGGGTTGCCGGGCACGCCCCAGTCGGAGGCGACGAAGCAGTTGAGCTTCGGGCCGTTCAGCTCGCTTTCCACGCCTTCCCAGGTCACGTAGAAGCCGCCGAAATCACCCTTGCCGCTGGTCAGCGTCTCGAAGGTGTTGGTGCCGGCCGTCGCGGTCTTGATGTCGCCGGTGCCGCCAGCGTACTTGATCATCTGGCGGACGACCGCGGTCTGCTCGGCGGAGCCGAAGCTGACGAAGGTCTTGCCGGAAAGGTCCTTGGGCGTCTTGATGTCGGTGCGGGACGCCAGCGCGCACCAACGGGCGACCGGCTTCTGCGTCAGGTCGAACACGAACTTCAGGTCAGCGCCCTGCGAGTTGAACGCGGCGACGTTGCTCAGCGTGGTGAAGCCCACGTTGGCCACGCCGTTCTCGACGCTGGTTTCAGCTCCGGCCTGGGCGGTCGGCAGGATCTTCACGTTGACGTCGGCATCCTTGTAATAGCCGAGCTTCTGAGCCACGTACAGACCGATGTGGTTCGTGTTCGGCGTCCAGTCGAGCATGAACGACACGGTCGGCGTGGAGCCGGAGTTCTTGGAATCGGTGTTGCTCGCGGAATTGGTGTTTCCGCAGGCGCTGAGCGTCAGGCCGAGCGCGACGGCCCCAACCATCGCCACGATCTTGCTGAAGCCCTTGACTGTCTTCATCTTCTGTCTCCTTGCCTTCTGCGCACATCGTGCGCCTGCCGGCTGACACACGCCGGGCGGGAAGGTGAGGAGCCCGCGCGACATGAATCAGACCCGTCGCATCGCAGCGCGACACATATCGCCTTGCAATGCGTTTACTTCTCTGATGTCTGGCACGGCTGCTGCCACCAACCGCGCGAACGTTCTCCAGTATAGCGGTATGCGGGGGATCGTGGTATGTCTCGACGGGCGGCTTCGCGCAGGAGTCGGTGTGACGGCGCGGCATCGGGCCGCCATGGCATGTCTCCCGCCGGTGGACATGTGTTTGCCGGATTGCCGGGGCATTGCTGTTTTCTGCTGTTCTCGGGGCGGACCGTTTCCCCGCTGGGTTCATGGGCTACGATGCTAGTGGCTCGTGAAATGGCTTGTGAAATCAAGGAGGATGCCGATGATGAAGGCCGTGTTCTTCGACTTGGACGGGACGCTGATCGATTCCGATCCGTATTGGGTGCGCTCTCAGGAGACCTTGGTGCGCTCCTGTGGCGGGGAATGGAGCGACACGCTCGCCGATGCGCTGCAGGGGGCGGCCTTCCCCGAGACCGTGCGTCTGCTGCGCGGTGCGGGGGTCGATTGGGATGGCGATGCAATCGTGCGGCACCTGTCCGATGAGGTGCTGCGCATGGAAAAGGAGCGTCTGCCGTGGATTGAGGGCGTTCGCGATGTGCTGTCCGGTCTGGCGGCGGCGCACGTTCCGGCCGTGCTGGTGACCGGCTCCCCGCGCGAGATCGTCGAGAATGTGATGGCGCAGGCGCCTAAGGGCGCGTTCGTCGGCTATGTGTGCGGCAACGACGATGTGACGCCGAAGCCCGATCCGGCGCCGTATTGGCGTGCGGCGTCGATGGTCGGGCTGCCGGCCGATGCGTCGGGTGCTGGTCAGTGTCTGGTTTTCGAGGATTCCAAGCCCGGGTTGACGGCGGCTCGGGCGTCGGGCGCGACGGTGGTCGCGGTCACCGGTCATGCTCGTGTGGATATGAGCGACAGTGGGCTGTGCGATGAGGCAATCGTTGACTATCGCGGGCTGACCATCGCCGATTTGGCCGGCTGGATGTGATGTGCCAGCCAGATTGTCGTGGCGTTGCAACGGTTTCATGGGTTGTTCCCTCATATTCGCACGTGTTTGGGCTTCGCGTGACTCGGTCGGATAACAGGAACTTCATCCTTCGGCGCGAAAGCGGCATCTGCGTTTCGAGGGGGTGATTTCGTCTCGCCCAAACATCTATCTACGTTTCGAGGGGTTGCTGTCTGCCAGTATACGAAGTATGAGGGGCGGAATATCGCCATCAATATAGGGAGGATTGACGAAAAGCAACCCCTTGAAATGCAGATAGATGTCTGCGAGGGCTGCGATCAACCCCTTGAAACCGAGAAAGTGGTGTTGCGGACTCTTTTCGTGTGGTGGCGCTTGATTATGTTGTGGCTTGGCTGCGACATATTGCGAGTGCACTGTCGATGATGAGTGAATGGCGGTGGGGATGCCATTCGATGATATGAAGCTCGTCAAGCGTGGAATCTCCAGTGTACGAGCACGAATCCGCTCGTTTGCGTCCCTAAGTGCGCGCCGAAACGACGACCGTGCGCACATAGGGACGCAAACAGGGGCATTTGCGTCCTTATGTTCGCGCGCTTGTCGTTTCGGCGCGCACTTAAGGACGCAACTCGGGGAGTGACGGGAGTGTAGGCACGTATGTGGGCCTTGCGGCGCAGCAAAGATATGGGGCAGTCCCAAAGAAACCGGGTGAAGGTAGCGGTGTGAATGAGCGCGGCATGTACGAACACGGGGTAGGTGGGCAATGCGCAATCAGCAGGAACGGTGGTGCGTCTCGGGCGGGAATGGTCGGAAGGATCCAGCGCGCTGACAAGTAGGAGGGGCGGGCTTGCGAGGCGAACCAGCATGGAAGGAGTTGGCGCACCGCATTGACTGGCGGGAGCGAGCGGCGGAACGAAAGGGGTGTAAACAAGGCAACGGGGAGTGCCGCGTGTGACCGTTTACATACATGAGTGTAGGGATTGTGTGACGACTCGCTGTGCGCGCTAACACGATTTGCGTTTTGCCAGTGGTTGCGATATATGAGTATCAACGATAATTTCGGTTGCGGTGATGGAATCGAAACAAGCAATTGGAGCTGTATAAGTAGTAATACAAGGGGACAATCATGAATAACGATCAGAACAAGGTCATGGACCAGCGCGAGATCCGCGAGGACGAGTCGCAGGATTGGGCGACGCTGTTCGCCGGTCTCGCCGCCTGAGCGCGCCGAAATATCCTGACCGAGGCGCACTTGCCGGATTGACGATACATCGCCGTACATGGAATCCGACAGTCACCCATCGGCAGGACGACGCAGCAACCTTCATGCGCAACGCCGTCGAAGCCGCCATCAAAGCCGGCGCTTCGACCGCCATACCAGCAGCCGTTCCTTCTGCCATCGACGGCGCGACCGTGAGACCGATTGACCAAAAGTGAGTGAACCGGCTCACGTCCCGTTGACGCGGCACAATGGAACGTATGACTGAAGCTGAACATTCAAAAGACACCAAACCAGAACTTCCGGCTCATGTTCGCGTGCGCTTCTGCCCATCGCCGACCGGCACGCCGCATGTCGGCATGATCCGTACGGCGTTGTTCAACTGGGCCGAAGCCCGCGCCACCGGCGGCAAGCTGATCTTCCGAATCGAAGACACCGACGCCGTGCGCGACTCCGAGGAAAGCTACAACCAGATTCTCGAATCCCTGCGCTGGCTGGGCATCGACTGGGACGAGGGCATCGACGTGGGCGGCCCCCACGGCCCGTACCGCCAGTCCGAGCGCGGCGACATCTACAAGGATGTGGCCGCAAAGCTGCTCGAAGCCGGCTACGCCTATGAGTCCTTCTCCACTCCGGACGAGATCAAGGAGCGCAACCTCGCCGCCGGCCGCCCGGCCGAATTCGGCTACGACGGTTACGACCGCGACCTCACCGAGGAGCAGAAGGCCGCCTTCCGCGCCGAGGGCCGCAAGCCCGCGCTGCGCATCCGCATGCCCGACGAGGACATCGCCTTCGACGACCTCATCCGCGGCACCATCGAATTCAAGGCCGGTTCCGTGCCGGACTATGTCATCGTACGCCCGAACGGCGATCCGCTGTACACGCTCACCAACCCGGTCGACGACGCGATGATGGACGTCAACGTCGTGCTGCGCGGCGAGGACCTGCTCAGCTCCACCCCGCGTCAGATCGTGCTGTACCGCTACCTGATGGAGCTCGGCATCGCCAAGCAGATGCCGCTGTTCGGCCACATGCCGTACGTGATGGGCCAGGGCAACAAGAAGCTCTCCAAGCGCGACCCGGAGTCCAACCTGTTCAACCACCGCGACAACGGTTTCATCCGCGAGGGTCTGCTCAACTACTTGGCTCTGCTCGGCTGGTCCATCGCCCCCGACCGTGACGTGTTCTCCATGGACGAGATGATCGCCAAGTTCGACGTGCGCGACGTGAAGGCCAACCCGGCCCGCTTCGACATCGACAAGGCCATCTCCATCAACGCCGAGCACATCCGCATGCTTGAGCCGCAGGACTTCCTCAACCGTTCCGTGCCGTACCTGCACCGCGACGGTGTGGTCTCGGCCGACAATTGGGATGCGCTGACCGACCGCGAGAAGGTCGTCCTGACCGCCTCCGCTCCGCTGATCCAGCCGCGCGTGCGCCTGCTGGGCGAGGTCGCCGGCATGGTCGGCTCCCTGCTGTCCACCGAGGAGTACCTGGAGCCTGCGGACGATGCCAGGAAGCAGCTCAAGGACTCCGCCGCCGACGTGCTCGATGCCGCCGTCGCCGCGCTTGAGGGCGTGGACGAGGCCGATTGGAAGACCGACAACCTGCACGAGACCCTGAACAAGGCACTCGTGGAGGATGGCGGGTACAAGCCGCGTCTCGCCTTCGGCCCGGTTCGCGTGGCCATATCCGGCCGTCGCGTCTCCCCGCCGCTGTTCGAGTCGATGGAGATCGTCGGCAAGCCGCTCACCATCGCTCGACTGAAGGGCCTGCGCGAGCACCTGTGATGTAACGCAGCGCTTGTGCGCATGCGGAATCCGGCGGGCGGCTGTCGCAAGACGCCGCCCGCCGTCTGCTATCTGCGGAGTTTGCGCCTCCGCTGGCGGGCTGAGCCGTGAAGCGAACGGAGGTGTCGTTCGTAATCGAAGGCGAGCCGACATACGAGTAGACAATACTGCCCCCGCAGGGGTGTCACGAAGCGACTGGGGGAGTCTCCGCCGATCAGGCGGGCAGAACTCCTCCGCTGATTTACCGCCCCAAATAACGCTCCGCCGTAACATACCTCCCGTTCTTACCCGTGAAGTTTTCTGTTCCTCGATACACGACGATTCTGCGATCGACCGGCATGCCCAGTTCTTCCTCGACGGTGGCGAGATGCCTGAAGAAATCTGGTCGCGGAGTCATTCTCGATTTGATCTCTATGAGGGTGGGGCTACGGCGCTGCGTAGCGTCTACGAGGTCGATTTCGCTCTGGTTGGTATCGCGGTAGAAGTACAGCTCGCCGTCTTTGTTCTTGTTGAGGTATCGCTTCACGGTTTGCGAAATGATGAGATTCTCGAACACATCACCGCGCTTGGGGTCGTTCAGCAGCTCTTCCGCAGAATGAATCCCGAGAAGATAGTTGAGCAGGCCATTGTCGTGGAAATAGATGTCGTTCGGCGTTGACGCGTCATAGAGGTGAGGATAGCCGCCGCGGAACATGAATTCGTCCGCGGTGAGGTCGGGTTCCGGCTGAATCGCCTCCTCATACGAGAGGGGCGGCAGTTGAAGCATGCCCACGCGCCCCGCCAGAGATTGGCCCAATGCGCTTCTCCATGAGGAAGTTTTGCGAGCCGGACAGCACGTATTGCCCCATGCCGCCTCGTTCGTCGGCCGCGACCTGGATCTGCGAGAACAGTCCCGGAGCATGTTGCGCCTCGTCGATGATGAGTTTCGCGCCGTGTGATCGAATGAACCCGACCGGGTCATCGATGGCGCTGATGCGGGTGGTTTCGTCTTCAAGATTGACGTATTCGTAATCGGGCAGCATGTTTTTGATGAGCGTGGATTTGCCGCTTTGATGTGGTCCTGTCACTGAGACGACCGGGAACCATGACAGCATCGGGATGAGCTCTTGCGCGATGGTCCGTGGTATCATCATTGTCTCATTTGCAATTTCATCAATACAGTGTCTGATAATTCATCAATAGGATTCATGCAAATTCATCAGTAGGATTCGTGATAATCCGTCAGTGCATGTCTTATATCGTTGCAATATAAGGTTTTTTTGACAGTCTTTGTGGCTCAATTGACGTGAGCCGTTTCGCCATCCTCGATGATGGTCGGTGGAGATGCAGCCTAACGTATCTGCGTCGTGCCGTCTCGTTCGATGTTACCGCATAACGCTTTTGTTGACTAGATTGGTTGGGATATTTTGGAGTCTATCGGATTTCGTCGGTGGTCAAGAGCCTGTCCCAAAACCGTTGGAAATCCTAGCGACACGCCGTGAGTTGCGGTGGGCTGGATATTGCCGTATAGTTTTCATCTGTTGCGCGGCACGCCGCACAGCGGATAACTCAAGCCCCCATCGTCTAGCGGTCTAGGACTACGCCCTCTCACGGCGCCAACACCGGTTCAAATCCGGTTGGGGGTACGAAGGTGCTATAATCCCAATCGGTTACAGCATCTAGCCAAATTGGGATGTGGTGTAATTGGCAACACAGCTGATTCTGGTTCAGCCATTCTTGGTTCGAGTCCAGGCATCCCAGCGAATGAAGCTCTCGCGGAAGCGAGGGCTTTTTTGTTTCTCGGCGCATTCAGCCGGCGGATTCGTGGCCTATAGGCCGGATCCGTCCAAAATACGGGTTGAAATCGCCGAAATCTACTATTCCCCGTGTGAAATCGCCGTTTTTGAACCTTAAAACGGCGATTTCACACGGGGAATTGCCAAGAACGGCGATTTCAACCCGTAATTCAGTGTCCCGGCCCGCTCAAGACACGCCATGGTGCTGTCAGGCACGGTCAAGGTGGTATGTACTACGCTGTGAGTTATGACGGATTTCAACCAGATTGCAGCGCCGGCATCCGCTAGCGGCCCCGATGACGAGCGCCCGGTGTCCATCTCGGCGCGTCTGGGACGTCTCCAGTTCCACCGTTCCGGCAAGTTCCGCGTGTTGCAGCTGGCGGACATACAGGATGGTCCGAAGGTCTCCAAAGACACCATCCGGCTGATCGAGGCGTCGCTGGACGCCGCGCGCCCCGACGTCGTCATATTCACCGGCAACCAGATCGCCGGATACGACGACGCGTACCGCGACACGTTCCGCAAGCGGCAGTGGGAGCCGGCGCGGCGCGGCAAGATCGAGCGCACGCGGGCCAAGGTGCGTGCCGGCATCAGTGCGTTCCTGCAGCCGCTGATCGACCGCGGCATACCATTCGCCGTCACCTATGGCAACCATGATGCGCAGTGCGGGCTGAGCCCGGCCGAGCTGGACGCGCTGTACCGTGAGTTCCCGGGATGCATCAACCCGCCGTGCAATATGGACGATTCCGCCGCGAATCCCGGCTTCCTGGTGCGTTCGGTGCCGTCATCCGGTTTGCCGGATCAGCCAGTGGCCGCATGCGAGCCCGGCACGTTCGCAATGCCTGTCCTGGATCAGGATCGCCAACGTACCGTGCTGGGTCTGGTGGTGCTCAATTCCGGCGATTACGCACGGGAGGGCGGCTATGGCCGGCCGAGCGACGCCGCGCTGCGTTTCGTGCACGACGTGCCGCGGTGGCTCGGCGTCCGCTCCCTGGTGTTCCAGCATATGCCGTTGCCGCAGTTTTATGACGTGCTGAAGGCCATGCCGGCGAACGCCGATAACGCCATACAGGGGTATCGCAAGTACGATGCGCAGTATTACGTGCTCGATGATGACCGGACGCTCCCGGGCGGCTATCTGGGCGAAGGCGTGAGCTGTCCTGACGAGGATTGCGGCGAGTTCGCCGCACTGCGCGACACGGACGGATATATAGGAGTGGTTGTGGGCCATGACCATCGCAATGGTTTCGTCGGCTCGCTCAACGGGATGATGCTGGTGGCGACGCCGACCTGCGGATTCGGCTCGTACGGACCGGCCGCGGCGAATCGTGCGGCAAGACTGTTCGAGTTCGACATCCGCCACCCGTACAGCCCGCGGACGCAGCTGCTGACATTCGGCGAGCTGGTCGGAAAACCGAGCTCCAACAAGGCGTACACCTATGCGGTCGAAGGGCAGTCGAACGCCGCCGATGGCGTCAATCTGCTGAGGAAACCCGGCCTGCTCGCCGGGGTCGCCGCCGCATTGAAGAAGATCTGAGCAAAAAGGGACGCCCCCGCTGACGGGCTGAGTCGTCAGGCATTGTCTGATGCCAAGGAGCGCCCCCGCCAGCGGGGGCGCTCCACTGATCCGCTGCGCTCGACAGCCTGCTGGGCTCTGCGCCCGTCCGTCGCCGGCGCCGTCAGCGAACGGAGCTGGCCTTGAGCAGGGCGTCGGTCAGGTATTTGCCGGCGGCCATGACCAGTGGGGCGTAACGGCGCCCGGGCGAGTTGCCCATACGGCCTGACGGGCCGGAAATGGAAATCGCGGCGATGACCTGACCGGAGGCGTTGCGGATCGGCGCGGAGATGGAGCAGACGCCCTCTTCACGCTCGTTCACTGATTCGGACCAACCGCGCTTGCGCACGGCGGCGAGCTTCGCGGCGGTGAACTTGGCGTGCCTCAGCCCCTGATGCAGCCGTTCGGAATCTTCCCAGGCGAGCAGAATCTGCGCGGCCGACCCGGCCTCCATCGACAGCATCGCGCCCACGGGAATCGAATCGCGCAGGCCGCTGGCGCGTTCCACCGCGGCGATGCACACGCGCTGATCGCCCTGACGGCGGTAGATTTGCGCGGATTCGCCGGTCCGGTCAAGCAGTGTCTGCAGAATCGGCCCCGCCGCGGTCAGCAGACGATCCTCGCCCGCTGCGGCGGCAAGCTCGGCGAAACGCGAGCCAAGCACGAATCGTCCGTGCTGATCGCGCAGCACGAAGCGGTGGCGCTCCAACGCGATAGCCAGACGGTGGGCGGTCGGTCGCGCCAGGCCGGTGGCCGACACCAGCTGTCCGAGAGTCGCGGGACCGGATTCCAGCGCGTCCAAAATCTTCACGGTTTTGTCGAGTACACCGACGCCGGAATGGATCTCTCCGCTGATGGTGTACTCGATGGCGTCCGCTGTCATGGTGCTGGTCACGGTGCCGTCGTCATGCATCTCGTCGTCGGCACGCTGTCGTTCATCGGCCATACTTGTGGCCAGTGGTTGCGTCAGAGAAGTCATAATGAAGCATTATGCCATCTCACATAATGAAATGCAAAAGTAACGTGGGCGCTTTTCTGTTAATGGCAGGCCGGTAATATCGCGATATTTGCGACAAGAACCGCAAAAAACAAGAATAATTCAAGCATCGCCGTGTTTTCGCCGTTTTATGGCCATGTATTTATCTCATATATCGGCCTAGGGAAGTTCTCGACGTGCCCTTGCCCATACGCTTATTACCACATAAAAAGCGTGAGGGCAATACCTTGCGCGAGGAAATTTGAGGAGGCCCCGAATGGGAACCACATTGGCCGAGAAAGTCTGGGCCGACCATCTGGTGCGGCAGGGGAGCGACGGCGCACCCGATTTGCTGTACATCGACCTGATGCTCATGCATGAAGTAACGAGCCCGCAGGCGTTTGAGGGTCTACGCCTAGCCGGGCGCAAGCCGCGTCACGTCGATCAGCTGATCGCCACAGAGGATCACAACACGCCGACGGTCGACATCGACCGCCCGAACCCGGACAAGACATCCGCCCTGCAGCTGAGCACGCTGGAAAAGAACTGCAAGGAGTTCGGCGTGCGGCTGCACCCGCTGGGCGACGCCGATCAGGGCATCGTCCACGCGTTCGCCCCGATTCTGGGCCTGACCCAGCCGGGCATGACCATCGTGTGCGGCGACTCCCACACGTCCACGCACGGCGCGTTCGGCGCGCTCGCGTTCGGCATCGGCACCTCCGAGGTCGAGCACGTGATGGCGACGCAGACGCTGAGCCTCAAGCCGTTCAAGACGATGGCGATCAACGTGAACGGCAAGCTGCCGGCGGACGCCACCGCCAAGGACATTATTCTGGCGATCATCGCGAAGATCGGCACCGGCGGCGGTCAGGGCTACGTCATCGAATACCGCGGCGAGGCGATCCGCAACCTCACGATGGACGAACGCATGACCGTGTGCAACATGTCCATCGAGGCGGGCGCCCGCGCCGGCATGATCGCGCCGGACGAGACCACGTTCGAATACCTCAAGGGCCGTCCGCACGCGCCCGAAGGCGAGCTGTGGGATCAGGCCGTCGCCTACTGGAAGACGCTCAAGACCGATGACGACGCCGTGTTCGACAAGGTCGTGGACATCGACGCGACCAAGCTCGGCCCCTTCGTGACGTGGGGAACCAACCCCGGCCAGGGCCTGCCAATCACCGCGAACGTGCCGGAGCCCGACAAGATCGCCGACGCCACCAAGCGCGCCGCCGCCGAGCGGGCGCTGACCTACATGGGACTCAAGCCCGGCATGCCGATCAAGGACATCGCCGTGGACACCGTGTTCATCGGCTCGTGCACCAACGGCCGTATCGACGACCTGCGCCAGGCCGCCTCGATTATGAAGGGACACCACAAGGCCGAGAACATCCACCGCGTGCTCGTCGTGCCCGCGTCCTCGCGCGTGCGCCTGCAAGCGGAGAAGGAAGGACTCGACAAGGTGTTCGAGGACTTCGGCGCCGAATGGCGCAACGCCGGCTGCTCGATGTGCCTGGGCATGAACCCGGACAAGCTGGTGCCGGGCGAGCGCTCCATCTCCACATCGAACCGCAACTTCGAAGGACGCCAGGGCAAGGGCTCGCGCACGCATCTCGCGTCGCCCGCCGTCGCCGCCGCGACCGCCATTCGCGGCACGATCTCGTCGCCCGCCGACCTGTAAAATACTGCACATTGGCTCCCGCTGGCAGCAGCTGTCAGTCGAAGACTGACTGAGGGTGGGGCGGAGCGTCGCGCACTGGCGCCACCCCCCCCAGTCAGCAAAGCCGACAGCCCCCGCCAGCGGGGGCAAGAATTGAAAGCCTGATATCCATGGAAAAACTCACCACATTGACCGGCGTGGGCGTGCCGCTGCGCCGCTCCAACGTCGACACCGACCAGATCATCCCCGCGGTGTTCCTGAAGCGCGTGACCAAGTCCGGTTTCGATGACGCGCTGTTCTACGCCTGGCGCCGCGACCCGAATTTCGTGCTGAACCAGCCGGAATATGCCGGCAAGGGGCAGATTCTCGTGGCCGGCCCCGAATTCGGCATCGGCTCATCGCGCGAGCACGCGGTGTGGGCGCTGCACGATTACGGTTTCCGCGTGGTGATCGCGCCGAGCTTCGCCGACATCTTCTACGGCAACACCGCCAAGAACGGCGTGCTGGCGGCCATCATGCCGCAGGAGTCCGTCGAACTCCTGTGGAAGCTGCTGGACGAGGAGCCCGGTCGTCAGATGACCGTAGACCTTGAGCAGCGCACCGTCACCTGCGGCGACGTGACGTTGCCGTTCGAGGTCGGCGATTACGTGCGCTGGCGCCTGATGAACGGCTACGACGACATCGACCTGACGTTGCAGCATGAGGACGACATCGCCGCCTACGAGAAGATGCGCGCCGAGAAGTTCCCGTTCAAGCCCAAGACCATCCCCGCCAAGCATTGGGCCGAGGAACCCATCCAGTCCGCCCGCGAGCCCGAAGAGAGCGACTGGGCGGGCCCGCTGAGCGACCGCGGCATCATCTGACCGATCGGGCCAGCCTCAGCCAGCGATGCCTTTGCACCGGTGTTGGTTGAGCGGAGTGAAACCTGTTAATGTCGTATCCGTATATCGACCGGGATGTTGGCCGGTCATGATGGCATGCACGGGCGTGATTGTCGCCCGCTGCAACGGAAGGGGCATTGATGGATTGGCATGCGTCCGTGTATGGTTCCCGCTCCGGCGGCGGCCAGTACCGCGACTTCTCCGACGGTGATGCCGACGATGACGGCGTCACGTACGGCGCTCGCGGCTCGTACGCCGACATGGCAGACGACACTGCCGGTGCCGCGCCGCTGCCGCCCTCCGTCGACGACGCCGAACTGCGCCGGCTCGGCGGCAACGCCGTGTATTTTCGTGCGAAGGACGTGCTGAAATCCGGGCGTATGCACGACATGGCCGTATCGTTCAACGTGCCGGATTCGCCACGTACCTCGGGCACCATGCTGACGGGCGCGCGGGCCAACGTACGCCTGACAGCGCTGGTCAAAGGCGCCGACCGGTACGCGGACGATTACCGCGTCTCCGCCGCGATCGACACCGACGCGGGCAAGGTCGGCCAGTCATCGTGCACATGCCCCGCATACGGCCGGTTCCGGGGCGTGTGCAAGCATGTCATCGCGCTGGTCATGGCGTACAACGAACATCCGGATGACTTCGCCGCGGCCGACGACGGTAACGGCTCCACGAACGGTATCGGTCGCGGAGCCGCAGGCTTGGTTCCCTGGCAACCTGCCGTGCGCACGACCCGCGCGCTTGACCTGTTCATGCGGCAGCAGGACGACGAGCGCACCCGCAGATCGCAGAGCCGGCAGCTCGACCTGTTGAAGGAAATCGGCGGACTGGCTGATTCCGGAGGTGTCGCCGGCGCAGCCCAGACGGCGCGATTCATGCCCATCGCCAGCGTGTCGCTGCGGCTCTCCTTGAGTTTCTCGCTGAACAGCTGCGTGGCGAAATTCCGCATCGAAGTGCCGTCGCGCGGCATCTCCTATGTGGTCAAGGACATCGCCTCGCTGCTGCAATCCGTGAAAAACCGCGAGTTCGTCGCATACGGCAAGAAGCTCGCGTTCGTGCACTCGCGCGACGCCTTTGACGAGCGCTCGCGGAACCTGCTCGACGTGCTCTCCCGCGCGCAGGACATCCGCGCCGTCATCAACAACGACAACAGCGCATACTCCTACTATTACCGGCGTCAGTCGGATGACGCGACGCTGACGTTGTCGGACGGTGAGGTCGCCGAACTGCTCGATACGTACGTCGGCACCGAAGACACGGTGGAATACACGGCTCCGGCACGGTTCTACGCGCCGACGATGCGCGTATCAGTCGTGGACGGCAATCCCGATCTCGGCCTTGCGGTGGAACGCGGCGACGATCCCGAGGCCTCGAACGGCAGTACGGCGGCGGCCGGTTACGTGATACGGCATGCGCAGCGCGTGGAACGATTCATTGAAGGACAGCGCTCGCATTACGTGATCGCGCGGCCGTTTTCCCAAGCCGAATCGGGCGCGGGCGTGGGGTCGGGCGGTCGGGCGCTGCTGAGCGTCGATCGTGCGACGATATACCGGTGCGATGCCGATTTTGCGCAGAAACGGGCACTGCTGAGCCTGCTGTGCGGTGAAAACGATCGCGAGGCGATGTATCTGAGCGAAAGTGATGTGGATCGTTTCGTGCGTACGGTACTGCCGCAACTGGTCTCCCGCCAGGAGAACGAGGCCGGGCGGTCGGTCGACGCCATTGGCGCATCCGCCGGTCCGAACGCGGAGGACGGTTCCGCCGCGTCATCGGTCTTTGACCGGCTCGTGCCGCCAGCTGGGCGTGAAACCGGAGTTCCGGCGCACGGCGGCTTGATCATCGACGTGCCGCCCGAGCTGCTGGCGAAAATGCGCGTGCCCTGCAGGCTCGCGTTTTACCTCGACCGCGACCGCGCCGGGGTGACGTGCGACGCGCAGGCTCATTATGGCGACAAGCATTACCACGTGTTCAACGGCGTCGGCGTCGACGCGTCCATGCGCGACAAGGAGATGGAGCGACTCGCAGTCGAGGCGATGCTCCACTATTTCCCGCGCCCGTCCGGTGCCGTGGCCGCCATCCCCGAGTCCGACGACGAGGCGATATACCGTCTGCTGACCGAAGGATTGGCGGTGTTGCGCGGTTTGGGCGACGTGATGGCGACGCCCGCGTTCGACGGACTGACCGCCATGCCGCGCCCGACGATCTCCATAGGCCTTTCGGTGAAATCCGGGCTCGTGGAGATATCGCCGATCGCCGACGAAATCGACCCGGACGACGTGCCGGGCCTGCTGGCGAGCTACCGTCGGCGCCGCAGATTCCACCGGCTGCGCAACGGCTCCTTCGTCGACATGCGCAACGTGGATATGTCCGACGTCGACGAGATCGCGGATGACCTGGGACTGCGGGCCGCCGATCTGGAATCCGGCTCGATCACGGTGCCCGCCTATGAGGCGTACTATCTGGACCATCAGGTCGACGACGACGCGAAGGACGCAAGCTTCACCGCATACCTGGACGGCCTGCGCGTGATCGATCCGTCCACGTACCGCGTTCCCGCTGCGCTGGCCTCCGTGCTGAGGCCGTATCAGGTCGAGGGGTTCCGCTGGCTCAATGCCGTGTGCGACAAGGGATTCGGGGGTATCCTCGCCGACGAGATGGGTTTGGGCAAGAGCGTGCAGCTGCTGTCGCTGCTGCTTGCGCGGCATAAGGAGTCCCGGGCCGAGCACCGTCCGAATCTGATTGTCTGCCCGGCCTCGCTGGTGTACAACTGGGTAGCCGAGGTGGCGAAGCACACTCCCGAGCTGCGCGTGGAGGCCATCGCCGGCACCAAACCGGAACGTCGCGCGATGCTTGACGGCGTGCGCGCCGCACAGCAGGACACCGGTGTGTCTCCGACGCGGGAATCCGCAAGGCCGTCGTCGGCCGCGGCCGCGTCCGACGACGTTCCCGATGTGCTCGTCACCTCGTATGACCTGCTGCGTCGCGACATCGACGACTATGCGGGACTTGAGTTCTACTGCATGACGCTCGACGAGGCACAGTACATCAAGAACGCCGCTACCAAGGTGTCGAAAGCCGTGCGCTCCGTCACCGCAGTGCATCGTTTCGCCCTGACCGGCACTCCGATCGAGAATCGGCTGAGCGAGCTGTGGAGCATCTTCGATTTCCTGATGCCCGGCATGCTCGGCTCGTACGCGCATTTCCGCGAACGGTTCGAGATGCCGGTGCTGAGCGGCGACGAGACCGCACAGAAGAAACTGCAATCGTTCGTGGGGCCGTTCATCCTGCGCCGTCTTAAGTCGCAGGTGCTCAAGGATCTGCCCGACAAGATCGAGAACGTCATCACAGTGCAGCTGCAGGGGGAGCAGCGCAAGCTGTATGCGGCACTGGAGCAGCAGCTGCGCTCGGTCATCCTGAGGCAGCGTCCGGCCGATTTCAACACCGGCAAAATCCAGATTCTGGCGCAGCTGACCCGACTGCGGCAAGTATGCTGCGACCCGCGACTGATATACGAGAACGCCGACGGGCATGCCAGTGCCTTGAGCGCAGGGGTGCAATCCGCCGCGAAAGACCCACAGCAGTCCGTGAAACAGCCTGTGAAACAGTCGAAGGCGCGCAAGACCGTAAGCTCCGCGAAACTGGACGCCATCATCGAACTGGTGGACTCCTGCCGTGATGCCGGCCGCAAGATGCTGATCTTCTCGCAGTTCACCAGCTACCTCGACCTGATCGCGCAACGGCTGCTGGCCGACGGCGTGGAATACGACATGATTACCGGAGCGACGCCGAAGAAACGCCGCCTGGAGCTGGTGGACCGGTTCAACGCCGACGCGACGCCGGTGTTCCTGATCTCGCTCAAGGCGGGAAACACGGGCCTGAACCTGACCGGCGCATGCGTGGTCGTGCACGCCGATCCGTGGTGGAACGCGGCCGCGCAAGATCAGGCCACCGATCGCGCCCACCGCATAGGCCAGACACAGGACGTCAACGTGTATCAGATCGTGGCGAAGGACACGATCGAGGAGCGCATCCTCAACCTCCAGCGCAGCAAGACAGACCTCGCGCAACGGTTCGTGGATTCCGCGTCCTCCGCCACCGGACGGTCGATGGCCGCGCTCACCAAGGACGACCTGCTCGCCCTGCTGGGCTGAAGGTTTTTCCCCACGCAACAGTCAATTCGTCGCGATACCATCGGTGCTTGGATGTTCGTAAAGGAAAGGACGTGATGAGCGTGCGTAAGAAGCTGATGAGCGTGGTCGCCGCGGTGGCGACGGCCGCTGCCATGGGTGCGACCGGTGTCGCTGCCAATGCCGCTGATGTTGTTGCCGTGCCGCAGGAGGGGCTGTCCGACACGGGTGCGTCGATCGCCATCGTCGTGGTGCTTGTCGTGGTGCTGGCCGCGATTGGCGTGGGCGTCACCGTGGCCCGGAAGCGTCAGAGCGCTACGGGCGCACACGTGCAGGGCGAGGACGAGGGCGCCGCCGAGAGCGGACTGGTGGCCGATGGTGCTGATACGGCTGATACGCAGACCGTGCAGTCCGATGACGCCGCTCCGGCCGCGGATGACTCTGACGCCGGTTCGGAGGAATCCCGCGACTCCGAGTGATTCCGGAATAACCGCAATGTGCAAAAGGCCCTCTTCGGAGGGCCTTTTGCGTTGACATGGTGTTTTGCCGGTGTCCCCCCCCCAGTCGGCCTTACGGCCGGTGGTGCCGTCCGTAGGCGAAGGCGAGCCGGCCGGCGAGCGAATAAGGTCGCGCCCGCAGGACGGGCGTCCTTGACTGCAGGGCGAAGGGCTGTCGCGAAGCGACTGGGGGTGGTCCCACATCGTGAGTGTGATCCGAGGTCTACGATCCGACGCTATCTGCATTTCGAGGGGTTGATTCGACGGTCGCGAAACATCTATCTACGTTTCGGGGGGGGTGCCGAAACGCGATACCTAGAGTATTGAGCGCCAATCGCCATTGGAACCATGCCGTTCTGGAGGCGTTCATACTTGGCCACCAACCCCCTGAAACGCAGATAGATGTCCCATGGGACTCGAATCAACCCCTTGAAAGCGAGATATCGCCAATCAAGGCTTGAAAATGTCGCCCACAGGCATATCAGGCCCACATGAGATGTCGACACTGACGTTGATAGGCGATACACGGCGTACTGTTGAACCATGAGCATGAACGATCGGCAACAGGCCCATGGGCAACCTGATGATGAGATGGAACCGGAAGGTCAGCGGCAGCCGGCTGCTGGAGACGGAAACCCCGAAAAACTCCAGATGCCTGCCGGTGACGCCCCGCAGCAAGTTGGGCAGCCGATGCAATGGACGGCCGGCGAAACGCCGCAGCCTTTGCCGTATTCACGGCCTGTGAATCCGCCGCAATCCGTGAACCGGCCTCAGCCGGTCGGCCACTCGCAGCCGCCGGTGGCGGGACAATGGGCACCGGCTTCTGAGCCACGTCCGATGCCTCCGATTCCGTCAGGAACAGGTCAGCCGGGGATGCGCCAGCCGATCCAGTCGTATCCGCCATATCCGTCACAGCTGTACTCGCCATACCCTCCGTATCCTCCATATTCCTCGGCGCAACGACCCGTCGCGCCGCCCATCCCTGTCGCCCAGCCCGTCCCGATCGACCCGGTCAAGGCCCGCCGCCGCTGGCTGCGAGGCACCGTCACCCGCCACGCGGGCCTGATATTCGCCTACCAGGGCGTGTTCATGGGCGTGAACGTACTGGCCTCGTTCGTCATCGGCATCATACTGGGCCTGAGCGGAGCCGCGGGGCGAGGAACGCTGACGGCCGAGTCGCTCAGCGCCGCCCTCGTGCAGCTGACCGGCGTGATCATGCTGCTCACGGTGCTCGGCGGCATGGGCTTCATACTGCCGATGCGCCGCAGGATGATATTCCGTCGCGACTTCTGGCTCGGCGAGCCCGGCCATGCGCGTATGAAACCATCGTGGCTGCTGACGTTCATCATCTTGGTCATGGCGATCCAGACGGCGATCGTCCTGATCCAGCTCGGCTTCTCGATGTTCGGCACCACGTTGCAATCGCCCACATCCGACAACATCAGCGAGGCCTCGACCAACATTTGGATGTGGCTGTATGTCGGCCTTGCCGCGCCGGTCGCCGAGGAGCTGGTGTTCCGTGGCGTGCTGATGCGCGGCCTGAAGCCGCTCGGCCGGAATTTCGCCATCGTGACCAGCGCGCTGATGTTCGGCCTGTTCCATGACGATGTGGTGCAGGGCCTGTTCGCGTTCGGCTGCGGTTTGCTGTTCGGGTTCGTGGCGATGGAGTATTCGCTGGTGTGGTCGATTGTGCTGCACGTGTTCAACAACGCCGTGCTCGGAGGCGTGCTGCCGTGGCTGGCGGGCCTGTTCGGCGACGCGGGGGACACGGCGTATACGCTGGGACTTTTGGGTGTTTCGATCATCGGCCTGATCGTCGTGCTGGTGAAATACGGCGGGGGATTGCGCGCCTATCGGCGGGTGAACCGCAGTGCGCCGGGAACGTATTGGGGGTGGACGTCGCCTGCGTTCCTGATTTTCGTGATCGTGAATGTGGCGATCACGATACTGTCGTTCGTCACCGCGATGATGGGCGTCTGACCAGCCTGGCAGACGGCCTGGCGAATGCTCCCGGCGTTGCGGGTCTGCCGCTGTTTTTACAGTGGGTATATCGTCGTGTTTGTGGCGCCGGCAGCGGTCCGGCGTCGGTTGAGTGTCTGGAGAGCCATGAGTGATTTCGAGCCGTTTTACAACGTTGACTTAAGTTATGAGGATAATTATGCGCGCGGCCCGTTCGGCGAGTTCGCCGCGGCGCTGCGCGGTGATGTGCCGGCCGGCGAGGCCGCTTCGCCGGCGAAGTCGTCGTTCCTTGGCATCCCCGTTGACCTGCCGTTCGGCATTCCGGCCGGGCCGCTGCTCAACGAGCGGTTCACCACGGCCGCGTTCCGCATGGGGTTCGACATCGCCACGTACAAGACCGTGCGCTCGCGCGCGTGGGGGTGCAATCCGTTCCCGAACGTGTTGGCCGTGCACCCGACCAGTGCCGACGGCTCACTGACGCCGGGCAGCGCCGAACTGGATGAGGGCGTGCTTGCGGACACGGACTATCGCCTGCCGATTTCCATTTCGAATTCGTTCGGTGTGCCGTCCCGCGACCCGGATGAGTGGCAGCCGGACATGCGCCGGGCCATCGCGGCGGCCGGCCCGGGGCAGGTGCTGCTGCCGAGCTTCCAGGGATCGCGCGTGGAGGGCATGAGCGGCGACGACTATATCGCGGATCATGTCGCAACCGCACGATTGGTGTGCGAGACCGGCGCCGACCTCATGGAGATGAACACGAGCTGCCCGAACGAGGGTCATAATCGCCTGCTGTGCCATGACCCGCATCTGGTCGGCCGCATCACCGAGGCCGTCAAGGGCGAAATCGGCGACCGGCCTCTGATCGTCAAGCTGGCGTATATCCCGCCGACCGAGGTCGAGGGTGGCTGGGGGCCGGATCGCCGCGTGATTGACGATGCCGCTCTGGAGCTTATGGTGCGTCAGACCGCCGCCCGCGGCACGGTGCAGGCGTTCAGCACGATCAATACGATTTCGGCCCGGCTCGTCGACGCGAACGGCGGGCAGGCGCTGCCCGGCAAGGGGCGCGACCGCAGCGGCGTGTGCGGCAGCGCGATTCGCGGGGCAGGCCTTGACATGGTGTCGCGTCTTGCGGCGATTCGCGAGCGGCTGGGGCTTGACTATGCGATCATCGGCGTGGGCGGTGTCGTGGCGCCAGAGGATTACCGGGCGTACCGCGCGGCCGGCGCCGATGTGGTGATGAGCGCTACCGGCGCGATGTGGGATGCCGAGCTGGCCCGCAAGATCAAGGCGGATGACTGATCCGCTGTATCAGCGAATCGTTCTCAATAGCGTTTGTGCGAGTACTCCTCACATTTGCGAACAAAACGAACATTGGCTTACTCGTTGGAATATCGGCCATATGCATACAATCATGTTCGTTTTGCCGACGACGGGACTCGCACGTTTCTTATTGAGAACCGTTCGCTGCGACATGGTAATCGGCTTCTGGCGCATTTCACGCGCCCGCCACATGCCGTATGGCAGACTAATGGATGTGATGTCCGGGGTGGCCCGGCGAATGAATAGGAGTGTTGAGGATGGCGGAATCGGAGAACGATGTCCTGCATGTGGTCGGCGGCAAACCGCTGAACGGCACGATCAAGGTGCGTGGCGCGAAGAACTTCGTGAGCAAGGCGATGGTCGCAGCGCTGCTCGCCCCCGGCAAGTCGGTGCTGAAGAACGTGCCCGAGATTCGCGATGTGCATGTGGTGTCCGATCTGCTGCGCCTGCATGGCGTGGATGTGGAGGTGGATGGCACCAACGGCATCGTCAACATCGACGCGACGCATGTGCAGCTCGCCGATGTGGCGGATGTCGACACGCTGTCCGGCTCTTCGCGCATTCCGATCCTGTTCTCCGGCCCGCTGGTGCATCGTCTCGGCGAGGCGTTCATCCCGGCGCTGGGAGGTTGCGCGATCGGCGGCCGTCCGATTGATTTCCATCTGGAAACGCTGCGCAAGCTGGGTGCCACGGTCGACAAGGAGCACAAGGACGGCATTCACATCACCGCTCCGAACGGCCTGCACGGCGCGAAGATCCATCTGCCGTACCCGTCCGTGGGCGCGACCGAGCAGACGCTGCTGGCCGCCGTGCTCGCCGAAGGCAAGACCGAGCTGTCGGGTGCCGCAATCGAGCCCGAGATCATGGATCTGGTGGCCGTGCTGCAGAAGATGGGCGCGATCATTTCGGTGGATGTGGATCGCACGTTCCGCATCGAGGGCGTCAAGGAGCTCAATGGCTTCACGCACACGTCGCTGACCGACCGCATCGAGGCCGCCAGCTGGGCGTCGGCGGCGCTCGCCACGCGCGGCGACATTTTCGTCAAGGGGGCTACGCAGCCGGAGATGATGACGTTCCTCAACGTGTTCCGCAAGGTCGGCGGCAAGTTCGAGGTGACCGACAGGGGCATCCGTTTCTGGCATCCGGGCGGCGACCTCAAGCCCGTGGCCATCGAGACGGATGTGCACCCCGGTTTCATGACCGACTGGCAGCAGCCGCTGGTCGTGGCGCTCACCCAGGCGAATGGCCTGTCGATTGTGCACGAGACCGTGTATGAGAACCGATTCGGCTTCACCAAGCCGCTTGTGCAGATGGGTGCGACGATTCAGCTGTATCGCGAGTGCCTCGGCTCGCTGCCGTGCCGTTTCCAGCAGCGCAACTACAAGCATTCCGCTGTGATTTTCGGACCGACCCCGTTGACCGGCCGCGATATCGACGTGCCGGATCTGCGTGGCGGTTTCAGCCATCTGATTGCGGCGCTTGCCGCGTCCGGCCCGTCCAATGTGCATGGCATTTCGCTGATTGACCGCGGCTACGCGGATTTCCGCGGCAAGCTCGCCGCGCTCGGTGCCGATTTCGAGTAACGGTACAGAGAGCCTGTAGGGCCCCGATTTCCGCTGAAGGAATCGGGGCCTTCTCTGTGACTGATTATGGTCGATGAAAAGGATGCACCGCCGTCGTCAGTCGTCGAAGTGCGCGAACAGCGACGCGGACAGCAACGCCATAGCGATGAGCACTGCGCCTGACGCGATGAATATCGCGGCGGCGGGGAGATGATCGAACGCCCAGCCGTACGCCATCTGCCCGAGCGGCTGCATGCACATGGCCAGCGCAGACAGCAGCGCCATCACTTTACCGAGCATCGCATCGGGCGTGCGCATTTGGATTGCGGGCACGGCGATGATATTCGCGCATGAGCAGATGACATCGCCGATGCAGGCGAAGGCCACGAGCGCCATCAGCCGCGTCCAGTTGCCGCCAGACAGCATGCAGGCCACGCCTTGGGGGATGACGGTCAGTCCGAGCAATGTCAGGATCTTCGTCATATGGCCAATTTTCAGCCGTCCGGCCATCATCGTCACGATGATCATGCCCATCAGGGCCGCGACGCTGATCAGTCCGTCGGCAATGCCGTAGACGGTCGCGTCGAACCCCCATTGCGTGCGGATGACGAACGCGTATCCGACGGCGCCATAGCCGAGTACGACTAAGTTCAGCGCGGAGGCGAGCAGGACCATTTTCAGCAGGTTCGGTTTTTCCCGGGTCAGGAACCGCAGAGCGGCCTTGAGGTCGTCGAGTGGCGTCGGCATCTCCTCGTCGCGTTCGGGCATACCAAGCCGGATGAAGCATTCGATGGCCGCCGCGCCGGCGAATGCCGCCACGGAGACGGCCATCATCGGCCGGATGCCGAAGAACGAGTACGCGGCGCCTCCGAGGAAGCTGGGTATCAGTGCGCTGACCTGCTGCACCTGACTGACTATCGCGGCGCTGGTGTTCAGCGTCGCATCCCCGTATTGGCGCAGCATCTGCGGCAGCGCGGATTCGACGGTCGGTGTCTCGAAGATACCGAGCAGCGATAGCGCCACCTGCATTACGCCCACGGCGATGATGCTGAATCCGGCGGCGGAGAACCAGACGAGCGCGAGCGCGACCGTCACGGCGGACGCCGCGTCGAGGATGACCATGAGCGTGCGGCGGTTCATCCGGTCGGCCAACACGCCGCCGAACGGGGCGCCGAGGATCATCGGCACGAACGATATGGCGAGGATGGATGCGAATGCGGTGGCTGAGCCGGTCTCGTCCAGCACCCACATCGACATGGCGAAGCGCAGCATCATGTTGCCGAACAGCGAGATGCCTTGCCCGGCGACGAGCAGGATGAAATTGCGGGAGCGCAGCGGATGCGCGGCCTTTGGCTGCGCTTGCGGCTGCGGTTGCGGTTCGGGGGAAGTGTTGGGTTGCTCTGTTTCGTGCTGTGCCGCGGGAAGCTGTGTTTCGGAGGGTTGTGCCGGTGTGGTGGGCATGGTGGGTTCCTTTGCTGCTGGTGGCGAGTTGGTCTCGGTGTTTTGCGTTGGTGGATTTGGCGTGAGTTTGATGGATGGCACGGCAATGTATTGGGGCGGACGATTTTGACGCCGGAGTTGGTGGTTCATCGGCAATCATTCATACCGACTGACGGTATGTAAATCGGTGCTGGAGCAGGGGCGAAACATTCGTGCCGCGTCCTGCCCCGGAGTCAGCGTCGTCTAGTGTGCGTCGCTTACCGGACTGGTGCCGCCTCCGTCTTGTTGCTCGGCGGCGCTGCCGCTGCCGTCGCCGGCGAAGGCCATCATGCCGTCCGTGGCGAGATCGATGAGATGCTGGTCGAAGACCGGCGCGTGCAGCGCGTCGAGCATGGTGGCGAGGCATTGCAGACGATACCGCAGCTGCGTGCGCGTGGCAGGGAAGAAGCATGGCATCAGCCAATAGTTGCATAGCAGGGCCAGCAGTTGCGCCACTTCGCGCGGGTATTCGGTGGGGATGGAGCCGTCCAGCTGGCCTTCCTCGATCAATGGCTCGAAGTTTTTCGGCAGCTCGGTTGACCAGAATCGCATGTTGGCGGTGAATGTGGCGGGATCGTCGAAGAACGGCACGGTGGCCTTGACGAGCGCCAGGTGCGCGGCGTCTCCCAGCGAGTTGGCGAACAGCGAGCGGAGCTTTTCCATCGCGTTCATGTCGTCGCGTTTCGCGATCTCGTCGCACAGGGCCTGGCTGGCGTGCCAGTCGTCGGTGTTCAGTCGTTCGAGGATGGCCTCTTTGGACTTGAAGTGGTGGTAGATCGCGCCTCTCGACAGGTCTCCCAGCTTATCGATGATGTCCTGGATGGAGGTCTTGTCGTAGCCTTTCTCGGCGAACAGCTTTTTCGCGGCGGCGAGGATGCGGCGTTCCGTCACCTCGGGGTGCGGGTTGCGTGCCATGGTTCCTCCTTTCGATATGTCATCAGTATACATACCGACAGTCGGTATGTATGACTGCGTGTCATGATTGCGGCCGTCTGTAGGGCCTTCTCGGGGTGGCGGCATCGCGCAAAATGGGCAAAACCGTATTAGATATCGGTTATATGCTATGTTGGTCAATGTTGGGCGTTGGCGCTTGACCGAACGAAAGAAGGCACATATGACAGATCCCAATGCCGGTTTCCCCACTGGAAACAACTCTTATGGAGCCCCGCAGCCCGCTCAGCCGGCTTCGGACGCAAACGCGGCCTATCAGCAGCCGCAGTACACCGCACCCGTGCCGCCTGCCCAGCCCGTGCCGCCTGCCCAGCCCGTGCCGCCTGCAGGGGCACCCTATCAGGCGCCGGCAACCCCCGATTACGCGGCGAACATCCAGAACTCCGTCGCCGGTTTCGCCCAGAACCTGGGTGGCAAGAACGTGACCGTCGGAGGCCAGTCATTCGACTTCATTTCCATCATCACCTACGTGGCCGGCGTGCTGGCGATCATCGCCTGCATCGTGCCGTTCGTGTCGGCGTTTGGATACAGCGCCAGCCTGTTCCAAGGCGGGGACGGATGGATTGTCCTCGTTGCGGTTCTTGCCATCGCGGCGCTCACGTTCTTCAAGAAGCACCTCCCCGCAATGATCATTTCCGCCTTGGTGCTGGTACTCAGCATCTTTGAGATGGTGTATTCCAAGATCAAGATCAACAGTAGCTTGGACGAGTTCGGCAGCAACTATGGCAGTCTGGGAAGTCTCGCGTCCGGCTACGCGAAGAATGCGGTGGCTTTCGGTATTGGTGCATACTTGCTCATCATCGCGGCGCTGGGCCTGATTGTCGGCACCGTGCTTGCGTTCGGCAATCAGAAGAAGGCCGCGAAGGTCGCGGTGCCGGGTGTTTCCGCCCAGCCGCAGTATGTGCCGACGGCATTCCCCGGTGCTCCGGTCCCGGCACCTGCCGCCCCTGTGTCCGATGCCGGCGTTCCGCAGGCTCCCGCTGCGCCGCAGGCCCCGACCGCACCGGTCGCCTCGACTGCGTATGAGCAGCCGGCGCCTGCCGCTCCGGTTTACCAGCAGCCCGATTCGGACGCTTCCTACCCGGGGCAGACCCCGCAGGCCTGATTTCTAGGTCTTCCGCGTTCCGCGCCTGATCGGCGTGAAGCGTGACCAATGAGCCGCTGTGCACATGCATAGCGGCTCTTCACATATGCGACGGATCCGAGCCCAATGACCCTGCCGATAATCCGGGAAATATGAACGGCCGCACGCACCCGCGATGCCGCGATATTGTCCGCTCTCATAGGCATAATAGAAAAGTTGTGTCTGGAGGATACGTGTATGCGAATCCGCTAGCACAGCACAGCAATATACGTTGCGGGAGGAATCCGCCGCGGGCGACCGCCGCGGGTGCCGACATCACCGCTTCATAGAAAGAAGAACCATACAATGGCTCCCAAGAAGAAAGTCTCGGCGCTGATCAAGCTCCAGATCCAGGCTGGCAAGGCCAATCCTGCCCCGCCGCTGGGTCCGGCTCTGGGTTCGCATGGCGTGAACATCATGGACTTCTGCAAGCAGTACAATGCGCAGACGCAGGACAAGATGGGTCAGGTCATCCCTGTTGAGATCACCGTTTACGAGGATCGCTCCTTCACCTTCATTCTGAAGACCCCGCCTGCAGCGGCTCTGCTGCTCAAGGCCGCCGGTATCCAGAAGGGCACCGAAAACCCGCTGACCCACAAGGTCGGCTCCGTCACCAAGGCGCAGCTGCGCGAGATCGCCGAGATCAAGATGGCTGATCTGTCCGCCCGCGACGTCGAGGCTGGCATGAAGATCATCGCGGGCACCGCTCGCTCGATGGGCATCACGGTTATCGACTGAGAGGAGAAGGACACATGGTTAAGCGTTCCAAGAAGTACCGCGAAGCGGCTGAGAAGGTCGATCGCAACAACCTTTACACCGCCAACGAGGCTATCGCTCTGCTCAAGTCCATGCCGGCCTACAACTTCGACCAGACCGTCGAAGCCGTGTACCGTCTGAGCGTGGATCCGCGCAAGGCCGACCAGCTGGTTCGTGGCACCGTCAACCTGCCTCACGGCACTGGTAAGACCGCCAAGGTCGCCGTGTTCGCCCGTGGCCCGAAGGCCACCGAGGCTGTCGAGGCCGGCGCCGACATCGTCGGTGACGACGACCTGATCGAGAAGGTCCAGAACGGCTTCCTCGACTTCGACGCCGTCGTGGCCACCCCGGACATGATGGGCAAGGTCGGTCGTCTGGGCCGCGTGCTCGGCCCCCGTGGCCTGATGCCGAACCCGAAGACCGGCACCGTGACCATGGACGTCACCAAGGCCGTCAAGGACATCAAGGGCGGCAAGATCGAGTTCCGCGTGGACAAGAACGGCAACCTGAGCTTCCTCATCGGCAAGCTCTCCTTCGACGAGACCGCTCTGGACGAGAACTTCAAGGCCGTTGCCGACGAAGTCAAGCGTCTGAAGCCGGCCACCGTCAAGGGCCGTTACATCACGAAGGTGACCATCACCTCCACGATGAACCCCGGCGTCCCGGTCGATCCGGTGGCTCTCGCCTGATCAACGCCAATCGGCTCAACCTTCATAGGGGCTTCCCGCACGCGCGGGAAGCCCCTATGTCGTATTTCGATTCCCTACTAGACTCCCCAGTTTCGCTGCGCTTGACAGCCAGCGGGGGCAAAGTAAACCGCCCGCCGCTGGCGGGGGCTGTCAGTCTTTGACTGACTGGGGGTGGTTCTTGCCGCCGCATATACAAAAGCCGCCCGGCACACACATGCGCCGGGCGGCTTTCAGCTACTGTCGCGGTCGCCTGTCAGTAGGCGGCCAGAATATCGACCACGAAGATCAGCGTGGAGTTCGCGGGGATGGAGCCCTGGGCGGTGTCGCCGTAACCCAAGTTCGGCGGAATCACCATTAGCACCTGCGAGCCGATCGTCTGGCCGACCATGGCCTGCTGCCAGCCCTCAATCACCTGATGGTTGCCGCCGCTGTACGTGTCGGCCTCAAGCGTGGTGTTCTTGTCCCATGACGAGTCGAACTGGGTGCCGTCCAACAGCCATCCGGTGTACTTCACCTTGACGGTGTTGTTGTTCGTGACCTTTTTGCCCTTGCCCTTGATCAGCGCCTGCGAGACCAGCTTGCTGCTTCCCTTGTACCCGTTCATGTTGATGGACGGCTTGCCGTTCTTCGCTCGCGTGACCTTCGGCAGATCGGACGGGATGTCGGTGACTTCGTCGCCTGTGGCCTTGGTGAGATCCTTCGACTTGGAAACGTAGGTCAGCGCCATGATGTACGACGTGCCGTTGGAGTTGGAGTCATTGACGCCGTACGCGATCGTCGTGTTGAGCTTGCGGCCCTTCAGCAGCTCATAGTAGGCGTCGCTCACCGTGCCCTTTTCCAGCACCAGGGAGCAATCGGGTGTGTTCTTCTCCCAGCTGCTCGCAAGCTCGGTGCCATCCTTGACGCTGATGGCGATGCCCTGCGAGCACAGACGGTCGCCATCAGCGATAGTGGCGCCGTTGCCTTCCTGCAGCACGGCATAGCTGTTGTTGTCGACGGTCTTCGGTGCCTTGAAGGAGACCTTCGGTTTCTCGCCCAGCGTACCCGTGGCGGTGATGCCGGCGATCTTCTTCATGTTCTTCAATGCGCTGGAGTCGGAGGACTGCGAGGAGTCGTCGCCGGATTTCTTTGACGACGAGCCGGAATCGCCGGAGCCGCACGCGGCGAGTGTGACGCACAGGCCGACCGTGCACACGGCCGCGAGTACGCGCTTGAACGTGGATGTCTGTGTCAACTTACGCATGGTCACCACACTAGCGGAAAACCCTGATTTTTCTTTGGAAACGTCTTTTTCGCCGGGGCTTTATGCCCTGCATTGTAGAATGGGTGAGTTATGAAGAAACAGACATCAAAAGAGCGCAAGCGTGACGAGCGAAAGTCCAAGTCGGCCGCCCGTCCGACGCGCCATGCCCGCATCATGCGGGGCGTGGTGACGCCCATCCTTGGTCTTCTGGCTGTGGCATGCATTGGTCTGGGCATTATGAACGCCACATATTGGAAGCCCAGCTCTCAGATCGCGGCCAGTGCCGCGGTGAAGGGGACGCAATATATCGTTACCGATCCCGGCGTGCTGCCGCTGGTGGACAATCAGGTGACGGTTTCCGCCGATGCCGGTTCGTCCGACAGGGAAGTATGCCTTGCTCTGGGGTCGAACAAAGATGTGATCGGTTGGCTCGCCGGGCAGCCATATGTGCGCGTCACCGGCTTGAACGAATGGACGACGCTCGCGACGACGAAGGTCTCCGCGCAGGGGTCTGCGGCCGATGCGGGCGATGACGCAGTGGCGTTCAAGGACTCCGATATGTGGACTTCCGTGACGTGCGGGACGGGCACCGTGAAAGCGGAGACCAAGGTCGCGTCCGACAGCGGTACCGTAGCCATCATCGACTTGGGCAAGTCCTCGAACGCGACGGTGCGCATGAACTGGGTGCGTCAGACTCTACCTGATTTCGCCATGCCGTTCTATTTCGCCGGAGGACTGCTGGCGCTGCTGGCCGTACTGGCCGCATCCCTGTTCGCCATGCCGCCGCACAAGCGTCGCAAGCGCGTGGTGAGTGGTTCCGCAGCCGAAAAGCAGGCAGAGGAGGTCGCCGTTTCGCAGGCGGTGGCGGGCAGTGTCGCGAGTCTCAAGGCGGCGGTCAGTTTCAAGCCGAAATCCAAGCGCCGCCGTCATGCCGCGCATCGTGGGAAACCCGGTGCGGGCACGCCGGCAAAGCCGGAAATCTCCCAGCCGAAGGTCGTCGATCCCGGCAGCCGCAACCTTGTCGCCGACCAGCAGAACGCGCAGGCCATGGACCAGCCCGACGATTCGGCGACGTCGGTAATCACCGCCAGCGAGCTGCAGACGTATTTCGCGCGGCTTTCGCAGGAATCCGATGATGACACGAAGGGGAGCTCCAATGAATAAACGCATAACCACCGCCCTGGCGGCGACGATGGTCTGCGCTCTGACGCTCGGCCTTGCAGGCTGCGAGGGGCAGGTGCCACAGACCGTGGCGCCGTCGGTGAAGGACAACGAGATCATCGATGTGACCGTCGCACAGGAGAAGCAGATCCGCGGGAAGATCCTTGACGTGCTGAACCAGGCGAACGAGGCGAAAAGCGCCGACGGGCTCGCCGCGCGCGTGTCCGGCTCGCAACTGGAGATCCGCACCGCCCAATTGAACATTGCGCAATACACGCAGCAGGATGTCACGCCGTTGGCGACTATCCCCAGTGATGTGACGCAGGTGGTCATCCCGACCGACAACGCATGGCCGAGGTATATTTTCACCGTCACCACCACCACCGAGGACCAGCAGGCGAAGCGTCTGCTGGTGATGCGGCAGGAGTCCGCCCGGCAGAACTACAAGCTGTGGGCTGTCGCCCGACTGCTTGAGGACGTGTCACTGCCGGGCTTCGCGCCCGCTAAGCAGGGCAATGTCATGGGCGATGCCAACGACTCCAATCTGGTCATGACCCCCAAGCAGGCGGTGCAGCGATACGCCGATGTGCTGCAGAACAACACGAACAGCAAATACGCGGGAAGCTTCGAGGATGACCAGTTCCGCCAGTCGCTAGTCAAGCAGCAGGAAGAAAGCCAGAAGGGTGTGACCCAGAACAAGGGCACGCAGCAGGAGGTGTTCGCGCCGGTCGTCGACCAGATCGCCGTGATGCGCTCCCCTCGTGGCGGTGACCTGGTCGTCGCGCAGATCAACTCGGAGTGGACACGGTCCATGAGCGAGGGCCGTGAGTCGTTGCCGGGGTCCCCGAACGAGGATGCGCTGTTCAAGATGACGAATCAGAAGGCCACCAGTTCGCTGAAAGCCACTTATGTGAACGTTGTGGCGATATTCGTGCCGCTGGCCGGGTCGGATCAGAAGGTGACCGTGGTGGCGGGCGATCGTCAGGCGGTCAAGGTCGAGGCGCAGTAGACGCCGGACTCGGGCCGGCGTGCGGACTTGCCAAGCACCGGAATCGGGCGCTTGCAGCGTAACCGGAGGCGGTGAGACGCCGTGGCCTATATAGTGGTATGCGTCAACGATGTTCGCGACGGAATCGACGGTGGTCGCAGGTATGCGGCCACGCCGATTTTCGCGCGGCATGGATGTGACGGAACGGCGTGCGGCGCAGACCGCGGGCCGGTATGAGTCGTGAAAACGGAGGCATGATGGCACAGCAGCAGGAGTTTCATCCGGGATTGTCACTCGCGGGCGCGGTGGATCTCGAATCGTTGAAGCATCAGGTGAAGGCGGAGCCGGGGCAGGCCGGGGGAGCGCCGGCCGCGGGCGGCTATGTCATCGACACGACCGAGAACACGTTCCAGGCGATGGTGCAGACCTCCGCCACGTTCCCGATCCTGCTGCTGCTGTGGATCCCGACCGATGACCGTCTGTTCCCGATGGCCCGTACGCTCGGCGACGCGGTGAACAAGCTCAAGGGGCAGATTCAGCTGTCCCGCATCGACATCGCAAGCTACCCATCGATCGCGCAGGCGTTCCAGGTGCAGGGCGCACCGGCGCTGTTCGCGCTGATCGGTGGCCGCCCGATGCCGATTCTTCAGGGGCTGCCGGGCGATGACGAGCTGAAGCAGATCGTCGATCAGGTCATCCCCAAGCTAATTTCGGTGGCCGCGCAGTCCGGCGTGAACGGTACTGCGCCGTATTCCGGCGACCCGGACTTGGCCGACGGTGACGGTGCTGGTACCGGTGACGGCGCAGGTGCGGCGGCTGGTGCCGACGTGGTGCCGCCCGAGCATCAGGAAGCACACCAGCTTGCGGCGCAGGGCGATTACGCCGGTGCCGCCGCGGCCTACGAGCAGGTGTTGCAGGCGAACCCCAATGACACGCTCGCCGCGCGGGAGCGCGCGAAGGCGCTGCTGTTGGCGCGTTCGGCGACCGCTGACGTGCGCGAGGTACGCAAGGCCGCCGCAGATCGTCCCGATGACGTCGAAGCGCAGCTGGCCGTGGCGGATGTGGACATGATCGGCGGCCAGATCGAGGACGCCTTCTCCCGTCTGCTGGATTATCTGGCGGACGGTCACACCGATCAGGTCGAGCCGGTACGCGAGCGTCTGCTGGAGTACTTCATGATTCCCGAAGCGACCGATGAGCGCGTCAAGCGTGCCCGTCGCCGCCTTGCCACGCTGATGTACTGAGCGCCATCGCGCCGAAATATGTCATTATGCTGAAACCGCCGCGGTGCCAATTCTTGCATCGTGGCGGTTTCAGCGGTTTTGGGCCTGTGGTCTACGCCTTATAGTCCCATGCGGTTACGGCCGAACTGGGTTTGGAATCGGGGCCCGTCCCGGTGCAGCTCGGCGTCGAAGTCCGCAGCCCACTGCGAGAACGGCCGCGAAGCCAGTCCGTCGTTGCTGAACCGCGCCTGATCGGTGATCTCCGTCACGCAGAACGATGGAATCTGCAGATTGGTCACGGGTCCGCTACGCTCCGCCTCGGCGACGACCAGCGGGGCGTTCGCGCCGCCAAATATATCGAGGCTCCATCCATCCTCGCCGATCCATGCGGAGAACCGGTTCTTGATAATCGGACAGCCTCCGCGCATCACCAGTTCCGCGGCTATGCGGGCGTCGATCTCCCGTTCGGCCTCATAACGGGTGCCGCCCACCGACGGCCCCTTGACGGTGACGAACGCCTCGGTGAACCGGTCTCGGTATTGCCTCAGTACGGCTATCGGATCGGTGTCGGCGTTCATATCGATGCGCACCCCGTGTGTCTGTAGCCGCACTCGCAACGCGTAATTACCGTCGTGCACATAATAGCTCTGCACGATCAGCATCGGCTCGCCGTCATCCAGTTCCGGCGGCAGCGCCCTGCAGAAGAACCGACGTTCATATTCGAAATCGTTCATGGCGATGTCCATACCACTCCAGTGTAGTCGGTGCGGGAGCGCGTAAACCCGGGAATTCCGCGAAATTGTCGACATGTTGGGAGTGGGATGGTGTACAGTAATACAGTTGCTTGCCGCAAGGCGAGCGATGTCTCGGGTTCGTAGCTCAGTGGATAGAGCGTCTGTCTCCGGAACAGAAGGTCGAGGGTTCGAATCCCTTCGAGCCCACCAGCAAAGGTTCCATACCATCGGCATGGAGCCTTTTTTCGTGGTCTATCTGCGTTTCGAGGGGGTGATTCGGGATGCGCCGGACATCTATCTACGTTTCGAGGGGTTGATAGCCAAGTATAAACGCTACGGGAACCGCATGATTCCAGCAAGAAACAGGTCGGAATACTCCGCATATCGTGTTCTGGCAACCCCTTGAAACGCAGATAGATGTCCCCAGACTGCAAAATCACCCCCTCGAAACGCAGATAGGAGATGTTGCGGCGAAAGCCGGTCGCGGCGGTTGTCTCCGCCTCGCGACCGGTCAGCTCTTCTTGGGGGCGGTGGTGCTTTCGCGGACGACCAGGCGTGTGGGCAGGATCAGGTAGTGGTCGGCGACGGAGCCTGCACGCGCGTCGAGAATCATGTCCACGGCCTTGCGGGCGATCATGTCGAACGGCTGGCTGATGGTGGTGAGCGCCGGGTACAGGTATTGTGCCGGGTACACGTTGTCGAAGCCGACGACCGACAGGTCAGCGGGCAGGGACAAGCCGCGTTGGCGGGCAGCGCGGTACACGTTGAGCGCCGTGACGTCGTTGCATGCGAAGATCGCAGTCGGCCGTTTGGCGGCGGGCAGGTCGAGCAGTTGGCATGCGCACTCATAGCCGCGTTCCGGCATGTAGTCGCCGTAGGCGACCAGCTCGGGATCCAGCTGGATCCCGGCGCGACGCAGCGCGGTGGCGTAGCCACTGTAGCGGGCCTGAGCGGATTCTGCGTTCTGCGGGCCGGTGATGATGCCGATGCGCTGATGGCCGAGTTTGATGAGGTGCTCGGTGGCGATCAGCCCGCCGGTCCAGTTGTCGATGCCCACGCCGAGCGTGTCCTGCGACCCTTCGCCGATGGAGTCGATAATGACGAAGGGAATGTTGCGCGAACGCAATAGTGTTTTTTCGCGTTCGGTCGCGTTGGACAGCAGCAAAATGACGCCGAGGGGATTGCGGTTGAGGATTTCCCGGAAGCTTTCCTCGCTGCGCTTGCCCCGCCCGGTCTGCGTGATGGTGATGCCGATGGGCATCGATTTTACATATTCGGAGGTCTCCGCGATCATCGCGTTGATACCGTTCGCCATGACCTCGGTGAGCACGAGCTCGATGGTCTGTGATGTCTTCGTGGTGACGAGAGACTTGGAGTACCCGGATTCCTCCATGATTTTCTCGATGCGCGCCCTTGTGGAGCTGGATACGCCCTCTCGCCCGTTGATGACCTTTGATACGGTCGCGGTGGAGACTCCGGCAAGCTTCGCTATCTCACTGACCCGCGGTTTTTTCATATCGCCTGCCATCGGTTGCTCCGTTTCTCCCGTACTTCATTGTGGGTGTGTCTGCGTTCGTTGCAGACGCACTTCACACTATAGTAAAGCGTTTCGAGATAGATGAAAGAAAATTTCTAGAATAAGATGGTGATCTTTCTAAGAAATATGTATGATGGGAACGAAACACAATACATCGAGAACCATTGAGGCGAAGGAGCCAACATGAGCACCATCATCGGAGTCAAAACCTACGACCTGCGTTTCCCCACGTCCAGCACGTTGTCGGACTCGGACGCGATGAACAAGGACCCCGATTATCCTCGGCATACGTCGTCATCACCACCGACGCGGATGACGGCCTGAGCGGCGGCGGCTTCGTCTTCACTGTCGGCCGTGGCAACGACGTGGTCGTGGCTGGCATCGACTCGCTCTCCCGCATGCTCGTCGGCCGCAACGTCGAGAACCTGCTCGACGACATGCGCGCCGCATGGGACATGTTCGTCCACGACTCTCAGCTGCGCTGGCTCGGCCCGGAGGAGGGCGTCGAGCACATGGCCATCGGCGCCGTGCTCAGCGCGCCATCGACCCGATCGCGGCCGCCACCGGCGAGCAGATGCAGAACCGCATCATGTACAAGCAGTATCTGCAGGCGGGCAGCTTCAAGGTCATGCAGATCGACGCCACGCGCGTCGCCGGGCCGCAGGAGATCGTGCTCGAATACCTGCTCGCCAACAAGTTCGGCGTGCGCGTGTGCCCCCACGCCGGCGGTGTCGGCCTGTGCGAGGCGGTGCGCCACTTCGCCATGTTCGATTACCTGGCGGTCAGTGGACAATGGGATGATCGCGTCACCGAATATGTGGACAACCAGCACGAATACTTCGTGCATCCCACTGAGATCGTCAATGGTCGTTACAAGGCCCCGACCGCTCCGGGCTCGGGCGTCGACATGAAACTCGAAGCCGCCGAACGGTACCTGTACAAGGGCTGATCGCAGCGCCGCGGTGCCGCGGCTCGCACGGACACGAACGCAACAAAGGACACTGAAACATCATGGATTTGCATCTGGAAGGCAAGGTCGTCATCCTCACCGGCGGTTTCAAGGGCATCGGCAAGGGCATCGCCCTGCGACTGGCCAAGGAGGGGGCCATCGTGGCGGTTATCAACCGCGACGACGGCGCCGCCGAGCAGTTCGACGCCGAAATGAAGGCCATCACCGACAACTACCGCACGTATCTGATGGACCTCAACGACACCGACGACATCGCGCCGATCGTCGAGGATGTGGTGAAGACCTACGGCCATATCGACGGTCTGGTCAACAACGCGGACCGCAACGACAACCTCGACCTCGACCACACCTCGTGGCGCGAATTCGAGCAGTCGCTGCACGGCAACCTCACGCACTATTACGAGCTCGCCCACCGCTGCGCCCCGTACCTGCGCGAATCGAAGGGCGCGATCGTCGACATCTCGTCCAAGACCGCGCTGACCGGCCAGGGCAAGACCAGCGCCTACGCCGCCAACTTGCTCGTGTTCGACGCCTCCAAGGGCGTCCACTTCCACGACGAGGTCTTCAAGGACACCGTCTACTTCATGAACAACGTGTTCTGCAACACCTCCACCACGCCGACGCAGTGGTACCGCAAGACCGACGCGCTCGCCAAGGCCGCGTTCTCGAACAACGACTACTACGAGGCCGGCGGCAAGGCTTCGGACACTCAGCCTGAGGACAAGCGTGGTCTGGAAGTCGACCCGAAGTTCGTCGGCTTCTCCGGCGGCTCCGACACCCCGGCCGGCAAGCTCGCCGGCATGGCGCCGAAGCCAAGGCCAACCTCGACAAGGCATACACCTCCTCCAAGCTGCGCGTGGGCCTCGACTCCGTCAAGGCCGGCGTGCAGTGGGCGCCGACGATGAGCGAGATCCAGGTGCACAACGGCTCCGGTTCTGCCTCCTCGCACAAGCCGGCTGTCGCCGTCGTCAACAGCAACTTCAACAAGCAGGCTCCTGAGACGCTGCCCGAGTACACCGTCACGCTGGACGGTGACAAGCTGCAGTCCATCCGCTGGATCGGCTCCGAAGGCAACGTGCTGAGCAGCCTCGACGAGGGAGACTACACGGTGAGCGGCGAGGGTGACAAGGTCACGGTGAAGATCGCCGCCGACTTCCTCAAGGGCAAGGACGCGGGCAACTACGGTCTGCAGTTCGAGTTTGCGTCCGTCGCCCCCCGCAAGGTGTCGCTGAACGTGACCGACGAGGCAGTCGAGCCAAGCAAGCCGACGACTCCGGCCAAGCCGGGCGCTAACGAGCAGCCGAAGACCGAAGGCGTCGCGAAGACCGGTTCGTCCGTGCCCGCCGTCGCCGCCGGCACCACGATGATCGTCCGCAAGCGTGCCACTCGCTGAATGACACGCCGTAAAGGCCGGGGCCGGTAACTATGTGCCGGCTCCGGCCTTTGCCGGTACGATGGATATAATGGATGTCTTGCCGTTGCGATAACGCCGCGGCAGACAAAATAGAAGAAACGTTCCAGAGCACAGAAAGGAACATTGATGTCAACTTCTGGCCGTTTTACGATTCCGAGTGAATCGAACTTCGCGGAGAAGACCGCGGAACTGGCCCGGTTGTGGGGTGCCGACGCGGTTCGCAACTCGGATGGCACGCAGTTGGACGACGAGGTCGTGGCGCTGGGTATGAAGGTCTACACGGCCTACTTCCCGACCCGCGCGCACAACGAGTGGATCACGCTGCACATGGACGAGACCCCGCAGGTGTACCTGCTGTCGAAGCGTGCGCTGGCGGAGAGCGACACGGTGGACGTGTCTCTGATGGACGGTTTCTTCGAGGAGCAGCTCAAGCCGAACTTCGACGCCGACCCGCACAAGTACTGGGAAGTCGTGGACCGTTCGACGGGCGCCGTGGTGCCGACCGAGCAGTGGACCGTGGACGCCGAAGCGGGCGTAGTGCACGTCTTCGGCGCGGAACTGATGCACGAGTACACGGTCTCGTTCCTCGCGTACATCATCTGGGATCCGGTCGAGATGTACAACCACCTGACGAACG